>Ga0172381_10004123_pt1 | contig 15121 bp, 22 predicted proteins | sample Leawel6488metaG_FD_119754 | JGI IMG/M metagenome (GOLD analysis project Ga0172381, IMG submission 119754) | Leachate microbial communities from a municipal landfill in Southern Ontario, Canada - Leachate well 64-88 metaG | ecosystem: Engineered > Solid waste > Landfill > Unclassified | place...
CCACCAGGAACAAAGGTTGAATTAATTCAGGAATAAACAAATGAATACCGAACTAGTTAGCAATACACAGGTTCTAGATGCCTACATTTGGAGATGGCAGGTTGGTGGTGGGGTAGTATTGGGTGTTGGAATTATTTTTCTAGCTATTGCTATTGTTTTTTCTATATACGTCTGGAAAAATAGAAAAACATTAGAAGAAGACACCATTTGTGGATGTATTGCAACAATTGTGATAAGTGGTATTTTATTTATATTTCTTGTTCCAATTGGAACATATAATCTACTATCCGCAAAAGCACACGCACTAGAAGATATGAATATATGCTACAATCTTAACGCAATGTTTGAAGGAGAAAAACAAAAATGAAAATTCATCTATTAGCAATTGATCCGCAACGTGACTTTTGTGAACCTCCAGGTAATGGTGGTGGAGCTTTGTTTGTTCCAGGTGCTGTTGAGGATATGGATCGTCTGTCCGAAATGGTAGAGAAATACGCAGCAAAGATTGATGATATCCATGTGACGCTGGATTCTCATCATTTGGTTCATATTGCTCATCCAATTTGGTGGCGTGATAGTAAGGGCAATCATCCTAACCCATTCACCATTATTTCCGTTGCTGATGTGGAAAATGGTACATGGATGGCTTCGTCTCCACATTATCAGCGTCATTCGTTGGAATATGTCAAAGCGCTAGAAAAGAGTGCCAAACAATATCCATTGTGCATTTGGCCACCGCATTGCTTGATTGGAAGCTCTGGTCATACTGTAGTTCCTCGTTTGTTTGCTGCTTTAACAAAGTGGGAAGAACAAGAATTTGCTACGGTTGATTATGTTACCAAGGGTAGTAACATTAAGACTGAGCATTATTCTCCAATTAAAGCTGAGGTTTCAGACCCGCTAGATCCATCTACACAAATCAATACCGCTTTGATTCAAACCCTACAAACGGCTGATATTATTCTTTTGGCTGGAGAAGCTGGAAGTCATTGTCTAGCTAATGCCGGAAGGGATATTGCTGATGCTTTTGGTGATGATTCGTACATTAAGAAGCTGGTGCTATTAACTGATGCTACTAGTCCTGTTCCCGGGTTCGAATCTTTCCAGGATAATTTTGTCAAGGACATGACAGCCAAGGGAATGCAGCTTTCCACAACAACCCAGTTCTTCAAGTGAGATAATACTATGCCAAAACTAAATGATCAAACGATGGAAAATCAACCTAACGTTGGGCATTTCGGATTCTCTGCAGTTCGTGTAGACGATCTGGGAGCTTCTGAATATACGTTAGCAACTATTGCCTTGGATGTCAGTGGATCTGTGTATGGGTTTATTGGAGATATTGAAAAAGCTTTAAAGGAATGTGTAAAAGCTCTACAGTATTCTCCTCGGGCAGACAACCTAATGTTGCGAGTAATTAAGTTTGAATCGCAATGTACGGAGATTCATGGGTTCAAGCTGTTAGAGAACTGTCAGATTTCTGACTATGATGGCTGCCTTCAACCAGGTGGCGCCACGGTTCTATGTGATGCTTCTGTGGATGCTATTGAGGCTATCAAAAACTATGCCGGCCAGCTGGATGGTAAGGAGATTGATGTAAATGGTATTGTTATTGTGGTCACTGATGGTGATGACAATGGATCTTCGCTGGGCCGTGAAGCTGTTGGTAGGGCAAAATTGTCCTGTGTAACGGATGAAAAGCTGGAATCAATGTTATCTATTCTGGTTGGTGTTAATATTCAGACAAATTGTATGAAGAACTATCTGGATGATTTCAAGGACAAGGGGAATTTTGACCAATTTGTTGGATTAGACAATGCTGATGCTAAGACGATTGCCAAGCTGGGGCAGTTTATTTCTAAGTCTATTAGTAGTCAGAGCCAGAGTTTGGGAACTGGTGGGCCAAGTCAAACGATTAACTTCAACGGATCTCTAACAATCTAACAGGGCTTGGGGCCGGTCCCGTATTGGGCCGGTTCCATTCACAACATATGTCATACAAATTTGTTCCATCTAATATTGATATTGGTTTGTTTGGAATGGTTTTTCCAATGGGTTCGGATTGGGAAGCCGAAGGTCAGTATGGGTGTCATCATTTGATGGAGCATTTGATTTGTAAGACATTTGCTTCTATGTATTCTAAACTAAAGGGCTTTGGAATCGACTGGAATGCATACACTAGTTCTGATAGAGTTGTAATTCATTTCTTAGGACTAAAAGAGTGTTTGTCGAAAGCGGTACCAGAGCTGTATAATTGTATTGTAGGAAGTAGCATATGGACAGAACAGGAATTCAAGAACGAAAAGAAGGTTGTTCTTCAGGAATACTCAGACGCATTCAACTATCAGCTTGGAGGATTTCTAGATAATCTGTTGCGCAAGCATTATAGATACTACTCTCCAATTGGATGTAAGAAAAATATTCAACAATTTTCTTATCAGGATTCTTTAACGCTTAGAAAGCTGTTCCGTAAACCAACATTGATTTGTGAGGTTGGGGGCAAATTCATTAGTGATGTTCCAACTATTAATAAGAAATTTCCAAAGCCCCATGTTGGGTTTTTTCATAATTCCAAATTTAGGCTTGAGAAAATTCCTAAGGAGGACAAGACTATTGTTGGATTTATTGGACAAACAACAATTCCACAAAGAGATATTAATCGTTTGGGTTTAGTTTTAGATTGTATTAATGGTGGGCTTGAGTCACCATTGTATCAAGAAATTCGTGAGAAACGCGGATTAGCGTATAGCAGCCATGCTTTCACAAATACATTCTATAACATTGGTATACCTTGTATTTGTGCCACCACGGATAATGGTAATGTGAAACAACTGCGTGATGTGTATTCAGAATTTTTCTCAGGAGATGTATCGAGGCACATTTCTGCTGAAAGATTTGATGCTTGTTATAATGGAACAATAATCCAAAAATGGATGATTGAGGCTTTGCCGCACACAATGGCAAGTGCTATGATTTTAGGCAGAGATCCGTTTGCTGGAATAGAAGGAATGACACACGATAAAGCCTGTGAGTTGGCTGATAAATATCTCAACATTAAATGTTTATTTCCAGTGCAAGGATAGTTCAAAATGAAAAGCAGATTAATTGAACCAGAAGAAAAGAAAAGTGAAATTAAGTTTCCCTGTTTGGCGCGTAGTATTTACCAGTATGATGAACTTAAGAGTAGTAAGCCTGAAGAAATTGTAATAGCTGGACCGGTTATTGGAACAGTGGGATCTGGTAAAATTTTGATCACCCCTAAAGATGTCAAGGTAGAGTTAGAAAACGCTGGAATTTCACCTAATACTTTCGTTTCAGATCCCGTAGATGTAGAACTTATTCCACGAAATGGAGTTGTTGTATTTCGAGCCGGAACCGAATTAAATATGGATATGGATGGTGATGGAATATTTGATTCAATCAGGACGGTGGTTAGTTATAAATACCATGTTCCGAATCATCAACTAATAGTTCCGAATCATCAACTAATAGTTCCGAATCATCAACTAATAGTACTATTTACTTCTAGCAGATCAGGAACGGTTGTTCAGTCAAAAGAGAATTCAGAATATGATATTGGACACTACAGCCCCCTCTGGGTGGATATAACAGAAAATGGATGGTGGGAAATTCTTCCGCCAGGAACAAAAATTGAACTGGAGCAAGAATGAGATACCTTCCACTATTACTGTTTGTCGGATGCATATACCAACCACAAACATCTGTTGAATCGGTTCTTCTTCCTTCTCAAACTGTAGTTCCGGTAGTAGACACTAGTTTTTGCCAGGACGCAGAATATAATCTAAGAAACCTACAATGTAAGGATGCTGCAGGCAATCTGATGTGGATTAATAAATTGGGAGAACATTTTGCTACCACCTGTCAGAGAATTCAAGATCAGGGTGGAGTGTTCTTGAATCCTAAATGTATTTCTACCGCCAAAACCTGTGAGGAAGCTAAAACGTGTCCACCATCCTAACTAGAACAGGTTGCTGTCTACATAGTAATAGACAGCCGCTATACAATAAAGCAACCAAATCTACTATTATTGTGTCTCCCGAATATTGGGAAATCCATGATAAACCTTTTGAGGTATTGTCAAAAAGTTTAGTTACTGTCTCTAATGGTAATGAATATATTATTAAGGACAATTCGCCAATTTCTGACCAAGGCAGTATTGGAAGTTGTGTGGCGAATGCTTGGTGTGATGCATTGGAAATTCTGATGGGTTTAGAAGGCAAGGTTGTTCAGCTGAGTAGGGTGTTTGCTTATTGGATTTTTAGAGATCTAACAGGTACACAACATGAAGATGCCGGGTGTTACATTAGGGCCGGGGCACAGCAATTAACTACTATTGGGGTGGTTGATGAGCAATATTGGCCATATGATACCACCAAGGTATTTACCAGTCCCACTACAGATTTATATACAATGGCCTCTAATAATAGGATCAATTCATTCTATCGAATTAATTCCACAGAAGATTCCAAGATTATGGATATTGAAAAAGCAATACGGTCCAATCATCCTGTGGTATTCGGGACAATGGTTGGAGAGGAGTTGATGAATTATCGTGGCGGAGATGGGGTTCTTGAATATCCCCAAACCCCACTTGGTGGACATGCTATGATTGTTATTGGTGTTAGAATTATAAATAAACAACGACAGTTCTTAGTACGGAATTCTTGGTCATCCAACTGGGGAAATGGTGGATATTTTTGGATGAGTGAGGGTTGGATCAAAAATCCTCACACAGATGATGTTTGGGTTCCAACAAGAATCAAAATGATATAAAGTGGTGTTGCTCAGAGTTAGGACTGTAACATGATATGGAAACAATTGTGTACCAACATATCATTTGATCCACGGGATAAAGTAGCCTGTCTCAAGGCCGTAAGAGAACATGGTTTCAATATTATGTACGTGGCGAAACCTGACAAAGAGCTGCAATTGGCTGCAGTTAAACAAAATGGAGCATCCATTCAGGTAATACACAATCCATGCAAACAAGTCCAGCTAGAATCTATCAAAAATAGGGTGTATAATATTCAATGGATTAGAAAGCCTTGCAAATCGGTTCAGTTGGCGGCCATACGCCAATCAGGATACGATGTGGGAATAATTGCTATGTGTCCAGATTGGTAAATGTGGAAAGAAGAAATAGAAAACTTTCTTATTTGCAAGGATATAATTGAATGAACATTCTTAGAGAAAAAATACTACAAGCTGCTGGTTTCGATATTAATGACAGAAATATATGTCTAGCCAAAATAAAAGAAAATGGATATAATATTCGATTTATCCGTAATCCGGATAAAGAGGTACAATTAGCATCTGTTAGAAAAAATCTATATAGCATTAAACATATCCGTAATCCGGATAAGGAAGTACAATTAGAAGCAGTTAGACAAGAAGGAGATAGTATTCGATTTATCCATAATCCAGATAAAGAAGTACAATTAGAAGCAATTAGACAAAATGGATCTAATATTGCATATGTCTATAATCCGGATAAGGAAGTACAATTAGAAGCAGTTAGACAAGACGGAGATAGTATTCAATATATCCATAGTCCTGATAAAGAAGTACAGATGGAAGCGATAAAGCAAAGTGATTATAATATTGGAGTAATTTTGCTATGTCCGGACTGGAAAGAGTTAGAAGAAGAAATAGAAAATGCTCTTCTGTGTAAGGAAATAATAGAATAATGCATAGTAATTCATATTTCTTTCAAGGTAAAACCCATGATATTTGTCAGGATTATGCTTTAAGTGGGGCCGACTATGCGGTTGTATGTGATGGGCGTAGCAGCAGTAAAAACACAGATTTTGGAGCTAGATTTATTGCCAAGTCAGCCCAAGCCCCCTTGATTCAAAAAAAGTTTGGAGAGGCCCTTGGGTGGGACACCATTATTGCGGCTAAGAAGCTAGCAGCCTTTACCTGTCTGCAGGAGTCATGTTTGGATGCTACACTAATGACGGCTAATTCTAATGGTCACATGACAATGATTGATGTGGTGGGTGATGGTGTGGTAGTATTGGTGGCCGAAGATCATTTGGAAATTTTTGATATAACTTATCCATCTGGTGCCCCTAGATATTTGACATATTGGGGCAGTGGTGCAAGATCGGAAGAGTATGATAAACAATTTGGTAATCGTAGAGTGGTTAAAGTATATAAAGATTTATTTGGACAAGAAGAAATTGTTCAGTCTTTTGTACCGATATGGGGGTATGCAATAGATAATAGCCAGTATATAGCAGTATTATTATTATCTGATGGTGTTCATTCTTTTCAGAAAAAGGTTATTGGTACTGGCAAAACATATGAGATGGTTGAAATGCGTGATGTAATTGGTCAGATGGTCCAATTTAAGAGCTGGAACGGAGATTTCGTAAAGCGTAGGATGAAACGTTTTATGAAACAAATGGTAGAGCTTGGGTGGGAAAATACTGATGATGTATCTATGGCTGGACTGTATTTGAGGTAGTTATGTTTGAAGACATACAAATCTATATTGTTGAAATTAATAAATACTCCCACAAAGCGGAAATATTTTGGGGTGCATCGGCACATAGCACCACCATTGCTGGCGCAATACACAGCTCATTTAATTTTCACGATGGTGATCCATACGCCTGGCCAGCAGATAACATTACTCCAGAACAAGTGAATGCAGAATACGAGGCGGGTAAAAGAGTTTTCTATTTTGAAAATCCTCACACAGAGTGTTCCATTAATATTGTTCCAAGAAATACATCCACCAAAGAACCTGACCAACTACAAGCCGAACTAAAAACCATTGCGAATCTGGTTGATGACTACATTGATCGGAACGATCCGGAACTAAAAGAGCAAGACTCGCGAGATTTGTCTGCCAGAATAGACCCTTGGTATTGACAAAGCCATGGATGGTGGTTATGTTAGTAGGGTGAAATCGTATCCCTCCATCTCCAGAGATATTCAGTATGGATTACCAATATTTGCTTTCTCTAAAATTGACGGTAGCAATATTAGAGCCGAGTTCAATACCAAACAAGGGCTGTATAAGTTTGGCACCAGAACAAGACTACTTGGATCTGATCAAGGAATTCTTTCCAAAGCTGAAGGATTAATTCGAAAACAAGAATCTAGTATTGCTGATATTTGTAAGTCCAACAAATGGCAAAGTATTATTTTATTCTACGAATTTGCTGGTCATAATTCATTTGCTGGAACCCATGTTGATACAGATTACCATCAGGTATATTTGATTGACGCTAATCCATATAAGAAGGGAATTCTTCCACCTAGCGAATTCCTCAATATTTGTAGTGAATTAAATCCAGCGCCTTGTTTGTATCGAGGAGAATGTACCAAAGAATTTGTTGAATCTGTAGAAACCGGGTCTTTGGCCGGAATATCTTCAGAAGGTGTTGTGTGCAAGGCTAAAGGAAAAGGCAATACATTAGTGATGTTTAAGATCAAACGAAAGTCTTGGTATACCAGGCTAAGAGAAATTTGCGGGAACGATGATAAGAAGTTTGAGGAGCTAAAATGAAATACTTAGCAATAGTACTGTGTTTGGTTGTTGTCGGCTGTTGTAGTGGAAACAAACAAAAGGAAGAAGTGTTGCAACTACCAAATTGTGAGAAATTGGTTGTACCAACAAACATGGAGAGTATTCTGAGAGAGTATTATCTAAGCCGTCCATTTGGACCTAATGACACGTCTCAAACATATACGTTTTATAATTGTTATGGTTATTCTATAAAAGATTGTAATATTCGTAAAATTAAAGAAGTATGTGATCGCGAGGCAATACAATGATTACACTGTTTAAAATCCTAGTAGGTTTAATAATTCTCGGAGTTATGTATCCACTGTTGAGAAACATATCAAAACCGATATGGATAAAATTTAAGGCAAAACAAAGGGTACGTATCGCCGAGGCGGAGTTAGAGATAGCAAAATGCGAGGCACAGGCAACAGAGCTGGAAATTCAAGCACAAGACAAAATAACCCAATCAATAAACAAGTTAGTAGAAAGGTAGAAAATAATTCAATGTTAAAAGCAATTGTATCAGCGGTATGTTTGGTCCTATTACTCATTTTTGGTTTCACAATGTTCACCACAGTAGGTGCCGGAGAAATTGTTGTAAAACAGTCCTTCTTCTCTGGGGATCTGACTGTCTGGACTACTCCGGGTCCTAAGTTCAAGAACTTCGGAACAATCACGTCCTATCAAAGAAGTGCACCATATTCTTTCTCTGCTACTAAAAATGAGGATGGCGCTGTAGTAGATCAGTCAATCAAGTGTAGATTTAATGATGGTGGACACGGAAACCTATCTGGTACTTTCCAGTTTGATTTGCCGTTAGATGAGAACAAAATCAAACAACTACACATGAAGTTCAATTCTATGGAGGGGATTGTTCAACAGCTGGTTCGTCCTGCTATTGAGAGGTCTGTATATTTATCCGGACCATTGATGTCCTCTAAAGAATCAGCGGCAGAACGTAGGGCCGATTTGTTAAGTCTTATTGAAGATCAGGTCACTAATGGTGTATACAAGACGCAGACACGAGAAGAGCAGGTAAATGATCCTATTACTGGCAAAGAAAAGACGGTAATTAAGGTAGAGTTAATGCCTGATGGCCATGGTGGATATGCTAGGCAAGAAAAGTCTCCACTAGCAGAGCTTGGCATCAAAACCTATTCTTTCAATATCAATGGTCTTCTATACGACAAGGATGTGGAGGATCAGATTAAGGCCCAACAGAAGCTTGCTATGGATATTCAGACGGCGATTGCCAAGAGCAAGCAGGCAGAACAGCAGGCACTAACTGCTGCAAAAGAAGGCGAAGCTAATGCTGCTAAGGCTAAGTGGGAGCAGGAAGTCATTAAGGCCACTGAAGTAACTAAGGCGGAGCAGGAAAAAGAAGTGGCGGCGCTAAAGCTACAGACGGCGGACCTGGAAAAGAAGTCCCAGATTCTGTTAGGAGAAGGCGAGGCATCCAGGGCCAAGTCTATGATGGATGCTACTGGGTATTTGCCTGAGAAGTTGGCTGCCTGGAAGGCTGTGGCATTGGTGGCAGCAGAATCGGCTGGGAAGCAGCGTCAGACTCCGGATGTGGTAATGGGCAGTGGCGGGTCTACAGTACAGCTGACAGACCTTATGCAAGCCCAGTTGGCTAAGCAAATGGGCGTTCATCCATAGGCTGGGTTTGTATAGCTTCGAGGCCGGTATCAGATTGGTACCGGCCTTGTTGCGTTATAGGGGTTGACAAACATGTGGTGCGTGGTTAGATTGTAAGAGTGAAAGCAATCTATCCTGGCAGTTTCGACCCTATTACCCTGGGGCATATGGACATTATTCACCGTGCTTCAAAGATATTCGATCTAACCGTTGGTATTGCTAATAATCCAGCAAAGAAGAACTACATATCTGCTGAGGAGCGTATATTTCTGGCTAAATTTTCCATAACAGAAGCCAGTATACACAATGTCAATGTAGAAATAGTTCCAGGACTGTTAGCCAACTTTTGCAAAGAAAATGGAATTGGTATAATTATTCGTGGGTTAAGGAACAGTATTGATTTTGAATATGAATTTTCTATGGCTCATATTAACGAATCCTTGGGAGATTTAGAGACAGTCTTCTTATCTTCCTGTGGAAACCAAACGCACATATCCTCTTCTGCTGTACGTGAACTATGTAAGTATGGTGCAGAGAATATTAGGAATTATGTTCCGCCTTCTGTGTTTGAGTTTCTAAAGAAACAAAAGCTTGACAAACTGCCATCTTGTGGTTAAGTTGTCACCATGCCAATCTTCAAAAAGATTCCTTCTGATATTTGCCGGCAGTGTATTATCCAATGCAACTGTGGATCTATTGGGCACGATTTTGTATTGACGTGGTGGCCACATGAGGAAACAGATAGCTGGGATATGCTTTTCATTTCTACCAGATTAGCAATAATTCCCTGGTATCGTAGAATTTGGTTGCTTATCAGATTTATCCTTGGTTATCAAGACGACACTTCCGAAATGTGTTTGGGGAAATCTGATATCGAAGGATTGATTTCGGTCCTAGAAGAATCAAAGAAGGATCTATTCCCAGAAAACAAATGAACTACACACTAAAGATTATTGATAAACCACCAAAAGATTGGTTGTTGGCCTACGAGCCAGGAATGGTTGTATGGCTGGTGAAAGAAAAACGATATGCCGTAGTTTGTTCTGAATATAAAAATAATGACGGTGGATATTATACTGGCCTATTAGATGTTGATAATATTGGAAAATATTGGTTTGTAGACAAAAATGGACGAGGTGTTGATGGTTCTTTGTTAATGCTTCCAGTAGATTACGATAATCTGATAATCTTCGACACAATAACATGATTACCATACACAAAGAATATACAATACACGCTGAGGGACCAGTGTGTTTTGATAGCAAATTTTGTCAACACTTACGCTATCACCGGCCAAAAACCAATAATTGGCTAATGAAACTATTTGGACACAAAACAGATCGTGTAGAATATTGGTATTGCTTTTTGTTTGGAGATCAGCGTCTAGATATTAGTAACGGTTTGCGTAATTGTCCTAGAAGATGTAGAGGCTGTTTGGCGTCTGAAAAGAAAGAATCTCATGTCGAATAGAATTATAGTAGGTGTCGCTGCGTTGAATCAAACACCAATGGATTGGGAGCATAATTATGCCCACATTATAAGAGCCATTATAATGGCCCAGGGTCAACAGGTTAAAGTTCTTTGCCTCCCAGAACTGTGTATTTCTGGATACGGGTGCGAAGATGCCTTCTTTTCTAAATATGTTCAAGAGAAAAGTTTGGAAAAACTACATTGTTTATGTAATAATAAGTGTACTTCTAATATGATAATTACTGTGGGGCTGCCGCTGGTTGTGGGCGGTGTTTTATATAATTGTGCGGCCATAATAGATAATGGTCAGTGTGTGGGAATTGTTCCAAAACAAAACTTAGCAAATGATGGTATTCACTATGAATCGAGATGGTTTAAGCCCTGGAAAGCCGGACAACAAATTCAACTTGATAATTATGGTTTGAATTGTCCATTTGGTGACTTGATATTTGATCAATACGGTTTCGGACTGGGTGTTGAAATATGTGAAGATGCCTGGGTTCCAAATCGTCCAGGAATTTCTTTATCTCAACGTGGTGCTGATTTTATTCTCAATCCAAGTGCTAGCCATTTTTCGTTTGGTAAACGAGAAACAAGACGCAATCTAGTAACGGAAAGCTCTAGATCTTTGCACTGTACATATCTTTATGCTAATTTGTTGGGAAATGAAGCTGGGAGAATTATTTATGACGGACACAGCTTAATTGCTTCTAATGGTTCGCTTTTAGCTGAAAATCAAAAACAATGTTCTTTTGAGGATGTAAATTTAATTACTGCTGTGGTAGATATAAATCGGACCAGAACGTCCAAACTAGTTTCTGGAACATTCTGTCCTGCTGTATCTACCAGTGGAAATAGTGGAATTGTGAGAGCTGACAGGGGGACTGATAAGCCCTGTACAGAACTATTGGCTCCATCCAAACCAATTCCTAAGTTTAGAGAATTCGAAAATGCAGCATCTTTAGCTCTTTTCGATTATATGCGAAAGAGTCACAGTCATGGTTTTGTATTATCCCTGAGTGGTGGGGCTGACAGTAGTGCCGTTGCTTATTTGGTACGTATGATGTTGGACAAAGGAAGGTCTGAGCTTGGAGACATTGAATTTGCTAACAAATGTAGTATACCAGAATTGTTTGGATCAAATCCCATCAGACAAATTCTAACTTGTATTTATCAAGGTACTGAAAATTCCAGTATGGCTACACTAAACAGTGCTAAGCATTTGGCTACAGAACTTGGAGCAACATTTATCAATTGGTCCGTAGAAGATGTAAAAAATATTTACACACAAAAGGTAGAGTATGCATTGGGCAGAACTCTCACTTGGGAAAGGGATGATATCACGCTACAAAATATTCAAGCCCGGGTTAGGGCTCCTGGTATTTGGATGATAGCCAATATTAAGAAAGCATTATTGCTATCTACAAGCAACCGTAGTGAAGCAGCGGTTGGATATGCCACCATGGATGGTGATACATGTGGAGGGTTGGCGCCTATTGCTGGAATTGATAAGGAATTTATTTTGGCATGGTTAAAAGATGTCAATGACTATTCTCTAAGAGATTATTATGCATTGACACCGACAGCAGAACTTCGGCCAAAGAGCATGGAACAGACAGATGAAAAGGATTTGATGCCATATTCCGTGTTGAGAATCATTGAGGAGTGTGCTATATGGGACAAAATGACTTCGCAAGACATCATTCAGGTTCGTGAGGATAAGAATATTTATGGTGCGGAGGAATATGTAAAGAAGTTCTGGTCTTTGTGGACACGAAACCAATGGAAACGCGAAAGGTATGCCCCAAGTTTTCACTTTGATGATGAGAATCTGGATCCTAAGAGTTGGTGTAGGTGGCCTATTTTGAGTGGGAATATCTCTTGAATATCTTCATCAAAGGCAAAAACAAAGTATCACTTACCCAAAAAGAGTTACTGGCTCAAGGTGGGGAGGGTGCTGTTTATGTTAAGGGTGGAACTGCTTTCAAAATTTACTTTGATCAGTGTAAATGTATCCCAGTAGGTAAAATACAAGAATTATCCGCGATTACACATAAAGATATTATTAAACCGGAAGATATTCTACTAGATGACAAAGGAAACCAAATCGGTTATACGATGCGATATGTATCTGATACTGTAGCTTTGTGTAAGATATTTACCAAAGCTTTCAAAAACAGATATAATATTTCACCACAAATAACCCTTGATCTTGTTAGAAAACTACAGGAGCTAGTGGTGCACTGTCATAGTAAGAATATTCTAATAGTAGATCTTAATGAATTAAACTTCTTACTATCTGAAAAACTAGATGAAATTTACGGGATTGATGTGGATAGTTATCAGACAAAGAGTTTTCCAGCTACAGCTATAATGGAAAATATTCGCGATAGGCAGGTGAAAAACAATCAATTTACAGAAGGTTCTGATTGGTTTTCCTTTGCTGTTATTGCTTTCAATATGATGATAGGTATTCATCCATATAAAGGAAAACATCCAAGTATTAGAGATTGGTCAGAGAGGATGGATAAAAACATATCTGTATTTGATTCATCTGTTTCTATTCCAAATGTATGTTTGCCGTTAGATGTAATTCCAGATAATTATTTACAGTGGTTTAAAGCAGTATTATCGCAAGGCAAAAGGCTTGCTCCTCCGACTGGTCTACATGATATTATTAACTTGGTTACTCAAATAAAGAAGATAATTGGTAGTAACAATTTTGATATCAATGAAATCTTTTCTGCCAAATCTGAAATTAGATATTGTTTGTGGGGTGATACTCATTTAGTTTTGACAAAAAGCCATGGGGCTAATATTAATGGAAAAGAGGTTCCCGAGGTTCCGGCAGATGCTAGTGTAGTAATTCTTCCACAAAGGAACATAGCATTAGCTGCTAGTTTGGAATGTGGTAAAATAAAACTATTCAATGCTACCACCAGAAGTCCTATTAATTTTGATGTTGCTGGTGTAGATTTAATGCAGAGTGATAATCGACTATATGTAAAAAATGGTGCGGCTGTTTATGAAATAAAGTTTCTAGAAGTTGGGGTTAATATTATTCCCAGTTTACAGCAGGTAGCACAATGTTTAGAACTAGGTTCTAAATTGTATGATGGTGTAATGATACAAAGCCTGTTAGGGGCAACCTATGTTTCGTTTTTCCCCGAGGCAGATAAGCATTATCAATTACATATTAAAGAATTGGACCAATATAGGGTTATTGATGCAAAATATGAGAAAAAAGTACTGATTGTGATTGGATACAAGAATGGTAAATATGATAAACTAATATTCCGCCTATCTTCCACATTTGAAGAATATGATATTCGTATAGTGACAGATGTTCAGTATTCTGGGATCAACTTCACGGTATTGGATAATAAAATTTGTATACATATTACTGAAGAAGAAAAGATGGAATTGTTTCCGGCTGTAAGAAACCAATCGCAGATTAAGGAAATAGAAGATCCTGTCCTGTCAGGTGATATGAAATTGTTCTCTCATGGGGTTCAGGCTTTTTTCTCTAAGGGTGATAAGATTTATACAATAAAGGTTAAATAATGTCAGACCGAATTAAAGAAATGCAGGTCAGCTTTCAAAATATGTTAGCTAATTCAAACTGTACAGAAAATCAAAAGCTAACTTCTGAAATTGTTTTGAAGTATATCTGTGATACGGTGCCAACTATTCTACTTCCTACTATTGGAATTGATGGCGAAGTTTACCTTATAGGAAAGACCCTTACCTTTAGTACCTTTAGGTGAGGGATAAAATCCAAAATTCTCTGTACATCTGTCAATTCTTGTGTTATATACCTTCTTAGAACTTCTTTATGCTAAAAGCGTACAAATATTATCTTCTTCCTTCCCCTTTTCAGAAGGAACAATTATCCAAATTCTTTGGCTGTGCTAGATTTGTATATAATAAAGCATTATTAGAAGAAATCAAGCATTATTCTGAATATCTCAAAATACAAAAGTTTAAACAATATATCGAAGAACATCCGGAAGAATTAGAAAATTATCAGCCAAATACTAAGAAAATTAAACCATATTTGTCCTATAACCAAATTGCTACAGAACATCTTATTCCCTGGAAATCTGAATTCCCATTCCTAAAATATTGTCATTCTCAGGTCCTTCAGCAATCTCTTAAACATCTGGATTCTGCTTATCAGAACTTCTTTCGGAAATCCGAAGGATTTCCTAAATTCAAGCATAGATATGGCGATCAAAGTGTCTCTTTTCCTCAAGGAATTCTCGTTGATTTCAAGAAAGATAAAGTAAAAATTCCGAAATTAGGAGAAATGTTCTGTAGATTACATAGACAGTTTAAAGGTGAGATCAAAACTTGTACTATTTCTAAATCCTTTGCTGGTCAGTACTTTATCTCTATTCTTGTAGAAGATAATAAGCCTATTCCAGAAAAAGCTCCTGTTCCAGATACAGTTTTTGAAGGAAATATCGTAGG
>Ga0172381_10004124_pt1 | contig 15121 bp, 13 predicted proteins | sample Leawel6488metaG_FD_119754 | JGI IMG/M metagenome (GOLD analysis project Ga0172381, IMG submission 119754) | Leachate microbial communities from a municipal landfill in Southern Ontario, Canada - Leachate well 64-88 metaG | ecosystem: Engineered > Solid waste > Landfill > Unclassified | place...
ACTATCATTTTTCCTTCGCCACTACTGGCTTGGAAAAATGATGTGCTCATTAATTTTAACTTGCCTTTTCAGGATATATGCTTTAAAATACTGTATTTTAAAGGACAAAGTATTAATAACCATAGGAGGTTATCATGAGGGCTATTTCTTTACCTGCTAAAAATATAATGGTACGCGACACGAGCCTTGTATTCTCTTTTAGTGTTTTGATGGCGCTGTCTTCTTTTGTGCGGATTCCGCTTATCTTTACGCCCGTGCCTTTGACACTGCAAACATTTGTCTTGTACCTGTCTTTGGTTTTTCTTAAACGTAAAGCCGTTTACGCGCAGGGTATTTATTTATTGCTGGGCATAGCGGGTTTACCGGTATTTACCAATGCCGGTTCAGGGCTGCTTTATTTTTCAGGGCCAACCGCGGGTTATCTTTTTGGCTTTATTTTTGTGGCCGGAATATTCCCATTTTTCGCTCCGCGAAAAAACACATATTTTACAAATTTGTGTTTTTTCTCTCTGGCCGCTCTTTGTTTATATTCTTCCGGAATAGCATGGCTTATGATTGCATATAAATTCACCCTGTCCGGCGCGTTTATCGCCGGTGCTTTCCCTTTTATATTTGGAGAAATCTTTAAAATCGGTTTAGCCTCGGCCATTAAGTTAAGGGCTGCGCGAGGATTTGATCCGATGGCTAAATCCTAAAGATAGAAAGCTCGCCTCAAAAAGTTAGAAATGATAAAACGTATATTCGTTACAGGTTTGGCCGCAATTATTCCGCTGGTAATTACCATATATGTTATTGTCGCCCTTTTTTATTTTGCTGACAATATCCTCGGAAGGGTAATCAATAAATTCCTGCAAGCGACAATTGGCTATTCAATTCCCGGTTTGGGAATTATTATTTTTCTTCTGATAATCTTTTTAACCGGAACGTTAATCCATATTTCCCGGCATCGATTTTTTAAATGGGTTGAGCATGCGTTTTTGAGGATGCCGTTGGTCAATAAGATATATTTTCCGATTAAAACTATCGTTGAATTCGTATTTTATCCGCCAAAGAAAGCTTTTAAAAGTGTTGTGCTTTTGGAGTACCCAAGAAAAGGTATATTTTCTTTAGGTTTTATTACTAAGGAAAGCATGCCGCTTTTTAATGAAAAAGCCGGCAAAAAACTTTATAATGTTTTTATTCCTACTACGCCATCGCCGCTTACCGGTTTTACGATGGCTGTGGCACAGGAGGAGCTGCATTTTCTTGATATCAGTATAGAGGAAGGCATGAAATTTATCATCTCAGGCGGGCTGCTTAATCCAAATGAGCAATAAGAAACTTTTTATCTTTGATTTAGACGGAACGCTGGCTGACGCCTATCGGGCTATAGAGAAAAGCTTAAATTTTACTTTGCAAAATCTTGGCCTTAGAAGAGTAACCTTTGAAGAGGCTAAGCGCAAGGTTGGCAGGGGCGATAAGGCGTTTATGGAAACTTTTTTTCCGGAAAGTGCCATAAGTAAAGCTTTATTGATTTATCGCGCGCATCATAAAAAAGCGCTAAAGTCGCATTCAAAACTCAGGCCTTACGCTAAAGAGCTATTGCGAGGCCTGAAGCGTAAGCATAAAATAATTGCGATAGCTTCAAACCGGCCAAGCTTCTATACTAATTTAATTTTAAAATCTCTCGGCATAAAAAGATATTTTGATTTTGTGCTCTGCGCTGATGAAATTAAAAGTAATAAGCCTAACCCTAAAATATTGAACGTTATTTTAAAGAAATTTAAGGTAAGGAAAAGTGATGCTGTTTTTGTGGGCGACATGGATATAGACCTTGAAACAGCAAAGAGGGCGAAGATGGATGTTGTGTTCATTGAGGGTGGCTCAAGCCATCTGCGCGCTGTAAGAAAATATAAAAATAAAAAAGTAATTAGTTCTTTAAAAGAAATTTTAAGCCTGTATAATTAAGAATCTTTCGGTTCTGCATGCGGTGCATTCTGACCCCTGATCCCTGCACCCTGAACCCTGTTTTAGGAGGAAACATGGATAAAGATTATTTATTGCAAAATGATGGCAACTTTATTATAAAAAACTATAATACCAAATACCCGTTCTCTAATTTCTTGCCTGGAGTCGCCGGCGAATGGGGAATCCCGATGTGGGTTTTCTATGTAAACCGCGCTCAAGGGATTGCAAGTTTCGGCATAAAAGATAAAGACCATTCAATTACGGAATTTTTTCCGGCGAATAACGCGTATTCCTACACGCCCCTTGTCGGTTTCCGGACATTTTTAAAAATTAACAATGAAATTAATTATGAGCCTTTTTGTGTCGTGTCCAGTTATGAACGCGAAGAAGAGATGGTTGTAAAAAGCCATTCTTTCGAGATAAAGAAAGTTAACCATGAGCTTGGCTTACAGTTTAATATTAAATATTTTACTCTTCCCAATACCCCGGTTGGCGCTTTGGCGAGAATTCTTTCGATAAAAAATATTTCAAATAAAGAGTTAAATCTCCAAGTGCTTGACGGCCTTTCCAAAATAGTGCCTTTCGGTTTAAGCAATATTCTTCTTAAGGATTTAGCGCGCACGCTTGAAGCGTGGATGCGCGTATCGATAAAAGATAATCTTTCGCTTTTTAGATTGATTGTTGACCCGAAAGATTCAAGCCAGACTAAAATTGTTGAAGGGGCTAATTTTAATTACGCATTTTACGAAGATAACGCAAAAAAAGTTTCTCCTTATCTTATTGTTGACCCAGCAGCGATATTCTCTTATGACACATCTTATTCCAAGCCTGTTGCTTTTTTTAAAAAAGAATTTAACACCCCGCTTAACCAGATAACTTGCGGCAAAACTCCCTGCGCTTTCAGTTATTTTAAATGGCGCCTCTCACCCGGCGAGACAAAGGATTTTTATAGCATCTTTGGTGCCTCCTTTAAAGCGGAATTAGTTGAAAGTTTTTCAAAGAATGTAAACAGCGCTTTCATCAAAGCAAAAGAAAATGAAAATGAGAGAATAATTGAAGATATAAAAAGTAATGCTTTGTGCGTTTCAGCCTATAAGGAACTCGATCATTATGTAGGGTGCTCGTACCTTGACAATGTTTTAAGGGGGGGCTTACCTTATAATTTTAATACAATTTCAAAGGATGAATATAATGTTTATTATATTTATTCCCGCAAGCATGGCGACTTGGAAAGAGACTATAATAAATTCAAACTCTTGCCATCCCCCTTTAGCGAAGGAGAAGCAAACTATAGGGACATAAATCAGAATCGCAGGATAGATTTGTTTTTTAATCCGCACATCAATAGGAATAATGTAATTTATTTTTTAAACCTTTTAAAAATTGATGGTTACAATCCTCTGGTTGTGAAAGGCGAAAAACTTTTCTTTTCAAGGAAAGAGGCGATGTTGATTCTTAAGCAGTTTGGCGTAACAAATGATGATAAGGTTGTCTCATTGATGGTTTGTGGTTTTCATCTTGGCGATTTTTTCAAACTTCTTAAAGAAAAAGGGATTAACGTTGAGAAGAGGCAGCTCTTGGCAAGTGTTATTGTCAAAAAGGCATCCAGGGAGCCTTTTGCTTCTCATGGAGAAGGGTATTGGATAGACCACTGGAGATACAATCTTGATCTTATCGAAAATTTCTTAAATATTTACCCGGATAAAATAAAAGATTTGTTTTTAAACAAAGAATATTGTTTTTGGGATGATGAATTCAGGGTCAAAGCAAGAACAGGGCGGCTACATTTAAAGGATAAAAAAGTTTATCAATGGCATTCGGTTGAAGAAGTTGCTTCTAAGAAATCTGTTATAGAAGATAGGGGAAAATTCGCCAATTTCCTTCGTGACAAAAAAGGCAATATTTATTGCACCAACTTATTTGAGAAAATTTTGTCGCTTGTTCTAAATAAGGCAGCAAGCCTTGATCCCGATGGTATCGGCGTTGAGATGGAGGCTGATAAACCGGGTTGGTGTGATTCCCTAAACGGCCTTCCGGCCCTATTTGGCTCATCACTTTGCGAAACACTTGAAATAAAACGCGCCTGCCTGATGATAAAGGAAGCCCTTAGTAGCCTTAAGGTGAAAGAGATTACTGTATCTTGTGAGGTTTCCGTATTCTACTCTAAAATAGAAAAGCTGCTTAAGGGGTATTTATCAAGCGGCGACAAGGATAGGGATTTTAGCTGGTGGAATAGGGCTAATCTCATAAAAGAAAATTTTAGAAAAGTAACCTTTAAAGCTGTCAGCGGTAAGACGAAGAAAATCACGGCAGTATCTTTAGAAAAGTTTTTGGGTAGCCTTATTGCTAAGCTGGATATTGGAATTACGAAGGCGAAAGATGCAAACGGAATGTACTCGACTTATTTCACTTATGAATTGAAAAAATATTGCTTAAAAAATAAACAGATAATTCCTCTTAAATTTATAAAAAGGGCGCTTCCATATTTCCTTGAAGGCCCCGTGCACGCTCTTCGGACAGAAAATGATTTAAGTATTTACAAATCAGTAAAAGCATCCTGTCTGTTTGATGAGAAGCTAAAAAATTACCGCCTTAATGGTTCGCTTAAAAATGAACCGCTTGAAATTGGCAGAAGCCGCATCTTTGTTCCTGGCTGGCTGGAGAATGAATCAATCTGGCTGCACATGGAATACAAATATCTTTTGGAGGTTTTAAAAAACGGTTTTTATGATGAGTTTTTTAGCGATTTTAAAAATTGCGCGGTTTGTTTCTTTGATGCCGAGCAGTACGGAAGAAACATTCTTGAGAACTCTTCTTTTATAGTCAGCAGTGCTTTTCCTGATAGAAGTTTATGGGGTAAAGGTTTTGTGGCAAGACTATCCGGAGCAACTGTTGAGCTCCTTAATATCCTGCTTGTTATGTGCCTTGGCAAAAAGCCTTTTTTTGTAAATGACAGAAATGAGCTTTGCCTGAAGTTTTCCCCGATATTAAAAGGCGATTTTTTTACTAAAAGCGAGAGCAAGGTTAGTACCGAAAAAGGCGAAGTTCTTCTTGATGAAAATTCTTTTGCGTTTAAACTCTTTTCTAAAGTGCTTGTGGTTTATCATAATCCGGCAAGAAAAGATACTTTTGACAAATCTTTACGTGTAGAAAAAATAAAGGTTATGGCTCAAGGCAAAGAACATATGGTCAGCGGAAGCATTTTAACGTCGCCGCTTGCCAATCTCATAAGGGAAACAAAAGTTGAACGCATTGATGTTTACTTTGCTTAAAATCAATAAGTCTATATAAACATAGGGAAAGGGATAGTAAAATTTTTCTAAAAAGTCTAAAAACCATTATATCTATTAGCTTTTTTCAATTTTTTTAAGAAAAGCCTTGACAAGATTGAGGTTATTTGCTAAAAATAGAGTAACTGAGACCCTAAGTTTTTCGGTAAAAGGGCTCATCCTGAAAGCCTTAAAGGGCTGAAAGGTTCTTTGAAAAATAGTTTTTATATTTCGGTTATACCATCTGCAGACGATCTTAAACTGGCAAAAAAGGAGGTGAGGAATAAAATAATCGCCAAGATTGTCAAAACCGTGGATGATATAACTATAGATTGGTAATAACAAGGCAACCTCGAATTTAGAGGTGGCTAACCTTGTGTGTATATATAATAGTTTTAAGTTTATACTAAAAAGGATTTTGAAAGGAGGAAACTAATGAGTAAGAAATTATTAATTCTTTCAGCAGTTTTGTTCATGGCCCTTTCAGGCATGGCATTCGCTGCTGTAGAAAACATTAAAGTTAGTGGCGACATTAACTTGGAAGCCGTAGCAAGAGATTTTTCCTTAGGTGGAACAGGCTCTGGCATTCCAATGGACGCAGAGAGTTATCTACTTTCCCAGGTAAGATTGAGATTCGATGCTGATTTAACGGAAAACGTTTCCGGAACTATCCGTTTAATCAATGAAAGAACATGGGGAAGCAACTATGATTATAGCACTCCAGTGGATGGTTATGAGTATACGCAAGATGATATAGGAATAGATCTTGCTTATATCCAGTTAAAAGAATTTTTGTATCAGCCTTTAACAGTTATTGCCGGACGTCAGAACCTTCGTTATGGCAGCGGCTTAATTGTTGGCGATCCTGATACAAACATGATGACTGCGGAAAACAGCAACGAAGAAATTTTTGGCGATTTATCTCTGAAGAAATCTTTTGACGCGGCAAGAATTATTCTTGATTTCGCGCCTTGGACAATTGATGGTATCTATTCTAAGGTAAATGCTAACAATACGTACATAAAAGACAACACAGATCTTTGGGGCATTAATGCTAACTACCAGTGGGGTTCTTTTGACGGCGTAAGCGAACTCTATTATTTTGGTACGCAGAATAACCGCTATGGAGATCTTTATTCAAAGGTTAACACTCAGGTTCCAGAAAATCAGAATATTGTCAATGCAGTGGGTGGAAGATTGCAGTTTAACCCAATTGAAAAGATGACCTTGGGTTTTGAAGGCGCTTATCAGTTTGGTGATGTTAATCTTTATTCTTATCCTGACAACCCAGCAAGGCATTTAAGTGCGTTTGCGATTGAAGCAATGGCGGAATACAGATTTATGACCAAGTATAATCCGAAACTTGGCTTAAACTATGTTTATTTAAGCGGTAACAAATCAAGTAACATCGGCGATTTGAACAATAATGATTCCTGGGGTGGCTGGGATCCGATGTTTGAAGACCAGAGTTTAGGCGAAGTCGCAAACTTGTTGTTCCCGAACTCTAACGTTCAGGCAGTAAGGGCTAGCGGTTCAATGATGCCAAGAGAAGATATCACTGTAGGCGCATCTTATACTTTCTTAAAGTTAGCTAACAAATTAACTTCTTACTCAACATATTCACCTGCGATGGGCTGGTATTCTCAAAATACCTATGCAATCGATGGTTTAGAATCATATTTGGGTAGTGAAGTTGATGCGTATGCATTGTATGATTACACAGAAGATGTTCAGTTGAAGGTTTCCGGCGGATGGTTTATACCCGGAGATTTCTTCACCGAAGCAAATGATGATCTTGCCTATTCAGTAAGAGGCGGATTGAATCTTAATTTCTAAGAGTTTAATTTAAGTTAATCTAACCCCCGTTTCGGGTAACCGGAACGGGGGTTTCTTATTAATGAGCACAGCATTTTTTCAAACCGCAAGTGGTGCAGAAAAAATGTTAGCGCGAATTAACCCCAAAACACCTATATACTCAAAAAATCTCTACGATATTTTTTGAGAGTGTTTTGGGACTTTGCCCCGCCGAACGCTGAAAAATTATCAAAGAGAATTTTTCAGCATCTTCTGTGAGGCGGGGGTAATGAGCCTTCAAACCAAGTGTCTATCACATAACCAAGTTCCACCTACGCGGTGGGATTTATGTTTTTTTTAACACATCCAATCCTGTTAGTTTACTTTTAACAAAAATTAAGTATAATGTACTAATCGCGGAAGCATTTTAGAACTACTTCGCAATAAAGGAGCTAGCATGGAAGATTTAAAGCTTACAGAAGACCAGATACGGGATGGCGCGCCGTTTGCCGCTTTGTCTTATGTCTTTTTTTTATGGATTCTAACTTTCATTTGGAAAAAAGATAATCGTTTTGCTCATTTTCATGCCAGACAAGGAATAGCCTTATTTATAGTCGAAATCGGGGTATGGATATTTGCTCTTATTCCTATTATCGGAATATTTTTTAATGTTCTAGGTTTGATGCTGACCCTTTTTCTTTCTCTCTACGGTATCTATTACTCTCTTACTGGCAGGGCTAAACGTATCCCGTTTATTAGCAATATTTCCGATAAATTTATTGTTTAATGAGCGCATTATTTTTCTGTGTGGATACACACAGAAAAATAATAGCGCGAATTACCCCACACCCAGCCTCTTTAAAAGTTTTTTATATAGGCTGGGTGTGGGGTAATGAAACCCCGAGGTAAGCCGCAAGTGGCGCAGAAAATTTTACAGCATTCCCTGTGAGGCGGGGTAATTAGATAAAATCTAAGGGCTATGTACGCAGGAAAAATCACAGTGAGAAGTTGCATAAAAGGTAAATAGTATGACAAGAGGTTTTTTAAGAGCTTGGGAAGAATTTAATTTGCAGGAGATAGAAAAAAGCCTGCTTGTGATAGGGGAATTATCTGCTGATTGCTATTTTTGTCATAAAATTGGCATAGATCCAAAAGTGCGCGTTTGTTCCGGTTGTGGAACAAATTTTAAATATATCGGGTTTAGAAAAAAAGTTGATGGAGGGTATGTGCATAGGTTGAAAGCAGAAACGCCTTATGCTGTTTTTATTGATTTTGAAGACTTTAAAAAAGCAATGGGTAAAAATGACGCGAGAAGGTTACTTGATTTGTAGACAATAAACCCGATAAAATAGACAAATAAAAATCTTTAAATCCAGCCAATGGCGTAAATATTTTAAATAGAAGGTTAAGCGCCTGTAGCGCAATTGGATAGAGCATCTGGCTTCGGACCAGAGGGTTGGGTGTTCAACTCACCCCAGGCGCGTGTGCTGTGAAAGAAAAAAATATTTTTAAGGCACTTCGGAAAGTTTTTCTCAGTGCCGTTGAAAAGTAAGTAGGCACTCCGGGCATATGCCCTTGAGTGTTGATGAGCAACAAGGAATAACCCTAAATAAAAGGCTTGTTCATCGAATAACCCTAAGTAATTGCTTTTTTATCGGAGAGGTCGCATAGCCCGGTTTAGTGCGCACGCTTGGAAAGCGTGTGACCCGCAAGGGTCCCAGAGTTCAAATCTCTGCCTCTCCGTTGTTCTACCTTATCCGAAAAATCATCAAACCAGAAATGGAGATGATTTTTCGGAATATCTAGAAGAAAAACAACGAATTCTGACGAGGCTCCGCCGAGTCAGAATCTAATCTGAAATCAAAAAATCATCAAACCAGAAATGGAGATGATTTTTCGGAATATCTAGAAGAAAAACAACGGATTCTGACGAGGCTCCGCCGAGTCAGAATCTAATCTGAAATCTAAAAATCATCAAACCAGAAATGGAGATGATTTTCCGCAACATTCAGAAAAAAAACAATGGATTCTGACGAGGCACCGCCCGAGTCAGAATCTTGATTAGTCTTCATTAATTATTCTAAATCTATCACAACTTCAGCATGTAATGTTAATTTTGCTTCTTCCGCAACCCTTTGTGTAATAGCCAGTTACCCTTTCGTCTTGTAAAACCAAAACAAGTATGATACAATCACTAAATATGAAGCAAATTATTTATTGTGCCGATAAATCTTCGAAATATTGGATAAAACTCTCCCTTGCTTTTAAAAAAATATCCAGCATTAAAGAACTTCAGAAGAAGGGTTTTGCTGTGGTTATTTTCGACAGTTCTCATGCAAAAAAAATAAAACCGCGTATTTCGCAATTTTCCGACAAGGTGTGCCTGGTGTATTTTGGTAAAGAAGAAAAAGATAATGTTGCTAAATCGCGGGTAAAAGGTTTTTTTGATTATTTATCCAGCGGCGAAAGCGACAGCGAAATTAGTTTTAAATTAAAAAGAGCGGAAAATTTTTTAGAGCATAAAGAACGTGTAAGCAATCTGGAAAGAGAACTTTTAAATAAAGACAAGAAAATAAAAGAAATCATTCTCATCGATTCTCCTACGGGCTGCTATAATTGGCGCTATTTTCTGCACCGCGCCCGCCAGGAATTGAGCCGCGCCCGCAGGCACCTTCATAATATTTCTTTTATTGTTATTGATATTGATTATTTCCGGCAGATAAATGAGCTTTATAATAGCAATATTGCCGACTCTGTTATAAAGGAAATGGTTGGTATCCTTAATGAAGATTTACGAAATGAGGATATTCTAACGCGCTGGAGGGAAGATGAATTTTTTATTATATTGCCGTATCTATCCAGAGATAACGCGTACCAGGTTGCAAAAAGGATAAAAGATAAAATTGCTTTGCATAAATTTAAATATAAAAAATTTACTTTAAATATTAAGGTAAGTATGGGCGTGGTTTCTTTTCCCGGCGACAATGTTTACAACACGAAAGATGTCATTAACGCTTTTAACGAATGCCTGAATATCGCGAAGAAAAAAGGGGGAAACAGTGTTGTTCTTTATTCAAGGCCGGAGCATATTCAACATGTAAAGGAGAGAAAAACGGCCGGGGTGGACGCGTTTAAAACAAAAATAGAAAAATTAAACGCTCTTCTTACGCGTGATCTTCTTGAGATGATATATGGCTTTGCAAGAGCCATTGAAGCTAAAGATTATTATACTGGCAGGCACGTTGAATATACTTCTTTAATCGCAGAAAAAATCGCGCAGGAATTGGGTTTGCCGCTTTCGGAGATAGAGAATATAAAGCATGCGGCGGTATTGCACGATTTGGGCAAGGTTGGCATAGACGAGAGCATTCTTTCGAAAAATGGCCCGCTTGCGGAAAAGGAGAAGGAAATTATTAAAACTCATCCCTGGACTGCAGCTGAAATCTTAAGAGAGATTCATGCTTTAAGGGGTGCGATTCCTGCTATTTTATATCATCATGAACGCTTTGATGGTAAAGGTTATCCTTTGGGTTTAAAGGGGGATGAGATTCCTCTTAGCGCAAGGATTGTAGCGGTAGCCGATGTTTATCAGGCGCTTGTGTCAGACCGGCCCTACCGAAGGGCTTTCAATAAAGATAAAGCTATCGAAATTATCAAAAAAGAGACCGGCGAACATTTTGATCCCCGAATAACAAAAATATTCCTCAAGGTTATTAATAAAATAAAACTATAATAAGCGCATGTTTACAGAGCACAATCTTTATATGCAAAAGGCTCTTGTTGAGGCCCAGCGCGCATTTCGCGAAGACGAGGTTCCTGTCGGAGCTGTAATTGTTTATAAGGGTAAAATTGTCGCGAAAGCGCATAACCAGGTTGAATGTTTAAAAGATCCAACAGCACATGCTGAAATTCTTGCGATTACTCAAGGCGCAGCCGCTCTTCAATCGAAATGGCTTAAAGGCTGCACGCTTTATGTTACTGTGGAGCCGTGTGCCATGTGTGCCGGAGCACTTATTCTTTCGCGCATAGAACAGGTGGTGTTCGGAGCTTCTGACTCTAAAACCGGAGCTTTTGGTTCAAAAATTAATATAAATACTCTGGGTTTTAATCATAAGATTAAAGTAAGAAAAGGAATACTGGAAGAAGAAAGCAGGTATTTGCTGAAAAGTTTTTTTAAGGGAAAAAGGAATAAAACAAAATAGTTTTTCAGAAAAGGCACTTCGGAATGATTTCTTCAGTGCCGACAAAAAATAAGGCATAACGCTATATAATTGTTTTTTTATCGGAGGCGTGGCAGAGTGGTTGAATGCACCGGTCTTGAAAACCGGCAGAGTCCTTGTGGCTCTCGAGGGTTCGAATCCTTCCGCCTCCGTTGTTTTACCTTATCCGAAAAATCATCAAACCAGAAATGGAGATGATTTTTCGGAAATATTAGAAGAAAAACAACGGATTCTGACGAAGCACCGTCTGAGTCAGAATCTAACTTAAGCAAACGCAAAGTAAAACGTTGAAGGGCTTTATATTCCTTGACTTTAAGAACCAATTGTGATAATTTAAATCTAATTATTTCCCGATTCTTATTGGCGGATAATTACATAGAAGGAGGGGCACATGTCGAGAAAAGTTTTGTTGAGTGTATTATTATTATCGTTTGTTTTTATTAATGGATGTACCGTAGTGTTTCAGTCCGGCCGTCGTTCTGATGCCGAACGCATACAAAGCCTTGAAAAGGAATTAGAAGAATTAAGACAGACAAAAGGCCTTTTGGAACAAAGCCTGGAAAAAGAAATAAAAGATAAGCAAGTTCGTTTAAGCATGGAAGAAAAAGGTTTAGTTATTACTTTTGTTTCGGAAGTGCTTTTTGATTCAGGTAAGGCCAGTCTTAAATCAGAAAGTTTACCCAGCCTGGGCAAAGTTGCGGCGATACTTATCGAGAATGTGCCTGAGAATAGTATAGGAATAGAAGGCCATACCGATAATGTGCCCATAAAGCATTCAAGTTGGAAATCAAATTGGGAGCTATCATCGCATAGAGCTTTGAGTGTTCTTGAGTATCTTGAAAGCCAGGGTGTTAGCCCAACAAGATTGTCTGCTATTGGATATGGTGAATATCATCCGGTTGGATCAAATGATACCAAAGATGGAAGGCAGTTAAATAGAAGAGTTGAAATTGTTATTTTGCCAAAAACAGTTAAGAAAGTTGAAAAAAACGGTGCAGTTAAGGAAGAGTTGCCTAAAGAAGAGGAGGAATTGAAATGAAAGATAAACCTCTGATATTGAGTTTGTTGGTAGGTTTAATTATGGTTTTGGTTATTGCCGGAGTTTCTCTTTTGGTCAGAATAAACGCGTTATCTGGTTCTGAAAGAAAAAGCCAGGCAGAAAAAATGGCTATTGAGGCAGAGCTTGAAAATTTTAAGAAAGAAAATTCCGTTTTAACTGAGAAGAATAAAGGCCTTGTTGATGATTTGTCTAAAGCTAACGCAAAGACGGATGAGTTAAAGATAGAACTGACAAAATTAGGAAAACTTAAAGATAAATTGGAAGAGAATTTAAAAGATGAATTGATCAAGACGGATACAAATGTAAAGAATTAAGGGAGGAACTAAAAACCGTTTTACTTCTTAAGGGGGCTTTTCAGCCCCCTTAACTTTTATATGGGCAGTAAACGCAAATAATTATGAAATTCCAATTTCCAAGCAACAACTTCCAAACAAATTACAATTTACAAATTCCAATGTCCAAAACTTCAGGTTTGAAGCTTTGGTTATTGGATATTGGAATTTGTTTATGATTTGGAAATTAGGATTTGGAATTTATCGTTAGCTTTATGGAAAAAATTAATATACCTCGACATATCGCAATCATAATGGATGGTAATGGCCGATGGGCGAAAGAAAAGGGTTTACCACGTTCAATTGGGCATCGAGAAGGTTCTAAGAGGGTAAAAGAAATCGTGAAAGCAGCAAAAAAATTAGGAATAAAGATTATGACTATTTTTGCTTTTTCTACAGAGAACTGGAACCGCCCAAAAGAAGAAATAGGCCAGCTGTTCACTTACCTTAAGGATTTTTTAACTAACTATAAAAGTGAATTAATTAAAGAAAACATACGGCTTAATATAATTGGTAGAAGAGACAGATTAAGCGAAGATACGCTTATGAAAATAGAAGAGATTGAAGGGGCAACCCGCGACAATGATTCTTTTATTTTTAATATCGCCATAGACTATGGAGGAAGGTGGGATATTGCTGCTGCGGCAAAAAAGATTGCCGGTGATTATAAAAACGGTAAAATCGCAGAAGGCGAAATTAATGAAGATGCTTTTAGCAAATATTTAGCTTTAGGCGATATGCCGGATCCGGAATTGCTCATAAGGACATCTGGCGAAGAACGTATAAGCAATTTTTTGCTTTGGAATTTGGCATATGCGGAATTATATTTTCCTAAAATTTACTGGCCTGATTTTAATGAAAAAGAATTAGAAAAGGCGATTGAAGTTTATTCTTTAAGGAACAGGAGGTTTGGAAAAATACATGCTTAAAAGAATTTTGAGCTCATGTTTTCTTGGAATAGTTGTCATATTTTCCGCCATATATTACCCTCTTTGTGGATTTGTTACTTCTTTACTTATTTTAATCGGGCTTTATGAGTTTTTTTATATGGTTGAAAAAAAAGGAGTGAGGCTATTTAAGATTTTCGGTATAGCCGTAGGCTTATTTATACCCATAAGCATATTTTTTCATTTTTCAATAAAAGAAGGCGGACAATTTTTGTTTACGGTTATCGGGCTTTTTGCTTTATTTCTGCTTGAACTTACTAAGAAAGAAAATCATCAGGCGATACTTTCTCTGTCGACGACGGTTTTTGCTATTCTTTATATTTCTTGGTGTTTTAGTTTTTTGATTAGAATCAGGCAGCTTGAAGAGGGCGCATTTCTTCTTGGATTTTTGATACTTATAACTAAATCTTCCGATATCGGCGCGTATCTTTGGGGAAGAAAATACGGAAGAACGCCGCTTCTGGCAAGAATAAGCCCGAACAAATCGCTTGAGGGTGCGGTTGGCGGATTTTTTACAAGCCTTATCGTGGGCAGTATTTTTTCAATTTTTATAACGAGTATCGGTTCTTTAGAAAAGTTTTTTTTAATTATAATAATTGCGATAATTTCGCAGCTTGGGGACCTCTTTGAATCACTTATTAAAAGAGATTGCCAGGTAAAAGATTCAGGCAGAATTTTTCCCGGGATGGGAGGCGTTCTCGATGTTATCGATAGTATAATTTTTACCGCGCCGATATTTTATCTTTATGTTACGATGATGAAGGAAAGTATTACTTTCCCAGGAATGTAACCGATAATGTTTGAAAAATCGATAAGGATATTTTTTTAAGAACGGATAAAAACGGATGGTTACGGATGTCGCGGATAGAACTTAATGGTTATCCGCATAAATCCGTAACAATCCGTGATATCCGTCCTTAAAAAAATGATAGATAAATAAATTAATGTTTAACATATTTAAATCACAAGAAAAAATAGGCGGTGAAATTGCATTCCACCATTTAATTGAATGGTGGCTTGGAACATTTAATAAACAAGAACGAGAATATATTGTAAAAACATTCCAACCTCTGGGTAGTTCGCGTGACGTTTTGGTAAAAGGTGAAATTCAATATAGTAGCGGTAGTGCAGTTTCTTTATTATCTAATTTAGCTGGATGGTTTAAGAATGTTAAAGATAGGGAAATCGGTTATAAATTATTGAATAAGGCGGAGGATTTAATTAATAATAAAATAGAAGTATTAGATATTCATTTCTTCTATCATAATAAAATAGAATTTTATTATCGTTTTAGAGACATAGACAAAGAGTCTTTAAATATCGCAATTGAAGCTTGTAAAAAACAAATTGAACTTTCATCTAAATCAATATTTGATTTTAAAAAGGAATACAAGGAATTACCAATGCACACAGGATATGAACAATTGGCTATAATTTTAGAGAAACAAAATCAATTTGATGAGGTTGTTGCTTTATGTGAACAAGCTAAAAAACAGGAATGGGGTGGAGAATGGGACAAAAGGATTGAAAGATGTTTAAAAAAGAAAAATAA
>Ga0172381_10004125_pt1 | contig 15117 bp, 21 predicted proteins | sample Leawel6488metaG_FD_119754 | JGI IMG/M metagenome (GOLD analysis project Ga0172381, IMG submission 119754) | Leachate microbial communities from a municipal landfill in Southern Ontario, Canada - Leachate well 64-88 metaG | ecosystem: Engineered > Solid waste > Landfill > Unclassified | place...
ATTTCTTTTGTAGGAAGAGATATAACCGGTCTACAAGAAATCAGGTATAAGAATGCTCCTGATAGATACGGAACAAAACCAACAAAAGATTCTTTGTATGGATTAGATAAAGTTCATAATAAAGCAATAGTGGTTGAAGGAGTTCTTGATGCTTGGAGATTAGGAGATGGTGCTGTAGCTACATTCGGTACAAAATACACAGATAAGCAGGTTAGGTTACTTAAAGGATTAAAAGAAGTCTTTGTTTGCTTTGACCAGGATGCAGTACATTTAGCAAAGAAACTAGCTTTTGATCTTTCAACACTCGTTAGGAAGGTTGAAGTTTTAGAACTCCCTTTAGGTGACCCTGATAATTTATCTGACGATGATGCCAAGAACTTGAAAAAATTAATAAATTTTTAAATTGATTTTCAATATTATATGATATATATTTCTTTTTTAAATTAAAATTTAAAGGAGATTGCAATGAGTGCTAAAAAAGGTGTACCATCAACAACTTGTGGGTTTCTTCTTCCTAATGAATGGATAGATAAACTAAAGATTTTAGCAGAAGAAGAAACGAAAAAGAGAAAGATCAGAGTTACATATCTGGATCTTATCAGAGAATCTGCGGCTAAAACTTACGGATTAAGTGATTGGGTTAATGGTAGAAGTAAAAGTCCTGAAGAATAAAAATAATTTAGGAGATTAAGATGAAACTAGATTTTTTAAATGAAGTTAAACCTAAAAAATCTTTAATAAAAAGAGAACTCCTAGAAGTATATACCCAAAATAAAGATATTTCTTCCAAGAAAATATTAAAGGTGCTTCTTCCGAATATGGAAGAAGCATTTTATATTCCTAAAATAATTATACCAATAACACACACATATTTACCAGAATTAAAAAAATATGGAATTAAAGCAGCGTTTATAATGGCATTATTGCTAGAATTATCCAAAATACAAAACAGCTTTAATGTGTTCATAACCTTGGAAAAATTAAGAAAATTCAAACCAGAATGTAAATTAAGTAGGAAATCTATTAAAAATGGTATGGTAATACTAGAAGAATTAGGTTTAGCTTTTCAAACAAGTGACAAAAATAGAAAGGTTATATCAATAGATTTCCAGCAAATTGAGATGTTAACCAAACAATTTTGGGAGTTGGTAGATGAACTCTAAACTTCTTGGACGTAGGTTATACGGTCAATCTTATTGGATGGTTTCTAAATTTCTTACATTTTATTTTGGAGATGCTACTCCCGGAGTAATATTAACTGCACTCCTTGATAAAGAGGAATTTTGGTCAGAAAAAAATCAAATATACCCTGATGGTTGGTTTTATGTATCTACTCGTAAATTATATGAGTACACAGGTATTAAAAGAAGGTCACAGGAAAGTTGTATCGACAAATTAGTTAAATTAGGGTTTATTGAGACCTCTTTAGGTATTTCTAAAGATAAAAATACCGTAAGATTTTTTAGGATAAACTCAAATAGATTGGTTGATTTTTTCTTAAATGAACCGGATATTGATCTTAAATCCTCATCTGAAAAATCTGATGATCCTGATGAAAAATCCGATGATCCTGATGAAAAAACCGATAGGGGGTTAGTCAATTCGTACAAGGGGGATAGTCGGTTTGTACAACAAGTAAAGAACATAAAAGTAAAGAAGTTATCTTCGATAACTAGAGGGTCTTCGACCCTCAGGATAAAAATTCTACCCCTCTCATCAGATGTGGTTGAAAAACCTAAAATTCAAATTAAACAAATTCCTGTTATAGAACAACCTGTAGAAAAACCACTAAAGAAATATTCACCTAAAATTCAACAAATCATCACTGCTTGGGAATCTAAAGGTTTTAATTCTCACAGTATAGGAACTAAAGCTAGAGATACTTGTGTAACCTATATTAAACAATTACTCACAGGTAAATTTCATTTAAGTATTGGAAATAAAGATAAGGAATATTATCAATGGTCACAAAAGAAATTCTCAGTTGAGGAGATATTTTCTGCCTTTGATACATTTGAAAAAAAATTAACATGGATTGACCATGAACCTATTAATAAAGAATTTTTACGAGTCTTATCCAAAAACTGGTCAAGATTCTTTTGGAATTATGGTACTTCTCAATCAGAATTCCTTGAATGTTTTTATAGAGGAATTGTACCGTTAAAAATCAAACTTAAAAACATTCCTGATTTACAAGCAGAACATGATGGAGGACGAGCTTACATTCTTCCAAGATTGATTTCTTATTTTACAAAAATTAAAGGTACAGAACCTTTAGAATCAGATATACGAAACCTCACAAAGGTATCAAATAATCTTTTTCGTTTTTATCAAAAAGAGGTTGTACCTATTCCTTATGATGTTTATTCTAAGTTTCGTTGGACGAGTAGTGGTTCCATTTATACAGCGGTTGTAGATACTTTAGAGGATTATTGGAATAAACAACTTCAAAGATTCCCTGTTGAACAAAAAAGTGATCACTTCCAATCTTATTGGATGCTTATTGAAAAGAACGTATTTGACGTATTTTCAAGTACCACTTTTAAAATCGAATAAGTACTCATCTTTTACATTTTAAGAAAGGCTTGATACTTTTCCCGTAGTTTTCCCGTAGTTTAAAACATTCAATTAAGCTAATTTTCGATCATATACAAAAAATATAGAGGTCTTTAATGGAAATTAAAAGAATACAAATTGACACCTCATTAGAAGAAAATATCATAGCTGGTATGATTACCTCTAAAAGATTGATGCAGGATTTAGTTGATCTTTGGAAGATTGATTTTTTTAAAAATAGTTATCTCGGAATAATAAGTTCATGGTGTTATGATTATTACCATGATTACAAAGAAAATATAGGAACAGTTCATATTTGGGATTATTATAATTCAGAATTAAGAACAGGACAGATTTCCGATGAATTAAGAGATTTTTTAAAAACTACATTAGACCGTGTATCAGAAAGATACACTGATAAACAAGAGGTTAATTACGAATATATCCGAAAAGAAACAATCCGTTATTTTCAAGAGAGGAATTTTGAAATAACCATGGATCAAGCTAGTCTCTTGAGAGAACGTGGTCAGATAGATAAAGCTCAAGAGATTTTTCATTCCCATAAAAAACTAATTGAAATTGTGTCTGAATGGGGCAATCCTATTGAACCTAAAAGAATAAGGGAAATATTCCAAGTAAAAGAAGATAATAATGATCTTAGGTTAGGATACGCTTTAGGTGATCTTTTAGGTCCCATTGAAAGAGGATCACTAACTGGTATTTTAGCTCCTACAAAACGAGGTAAAACATGGGCTTTGAAAGAGTTTGGTGCTATGGGTCTATATCAAAATATGAAAATAGCTTATGTTTCCTTAGAAATGAGAAAAAAAGAAATCTCGGAAAGATTTACTAGAAGATTTGTTCCTGCTGGTTCATATTATTATCAAGATTGGTTTACATCAGATGGTGATAATGTAGATACCTTAGTTAATAGAAGACCGGGGAATCAGAGGATTAAATACCCTGCTTTTGATTGTGTTCTTAATCAAAATGGACAATGTGAACGTGCCGAAAGATTAAGATATAATTCAATATCCTTGATTGTTAATGGGAATCTCCCTGAATTTGATGGAGATATGGATTATAGACCATGTGATTATTGCAGAAAAAATAAAATTACTGGATATCAACGAGCTTTCTGGTGGGAGATGATTGAACTTCCACCATATACAGAACAGCTAATTTTGCGAGAAATGGATAAAACTGTTAAACTTCATGGAGATAATCTACGGGACATTGTGTATCCGAGATACTCAGTGGGGATAGATAAAATATTCCATGACTTAGAAATCTTGAGGCAACGAGAAGGTTTTATTGCTGATATGGTTTTATTTGATTATCCAGATATAACAAAGTCAACCTCTAAAGAACAGACTATGGATGATATTGTTTGGAAAGAATTTTCTGCTTTAATTGGAGAACTTAATGTGATTGGTGTAGCCCCAGTACAAGCAACAAGGTTTGCAAGACAAAAAGATTTATTGGATGATACTGATATCGCTGGATATATTGGAAAAACAAATCATATGAATATTTTGATTGGTTTAAATCAGACTTTATCTGAGGCACAACAAATGCAAATGAGGGTTAATCTTATTTTTACTCGTGGAAGAGCCCCTGCATTAAATAAATGTGCCTTAATGTTACAGAATTTGTCCGTAGGACAATTTCACTTAGATAGTGAAATGGTTTATTATCAAAGTAGGCAACAGAATGGAGGTTAAAATGAATGACGCTAAGTCAGTTAGACAAAAAGGAGAATAACATGGTAAAACTACCAGCAAGTATTTATAGAGCTAATTTATTAAAATGGGATAATTTATATGAACAAGGTAAACCAGAAATAACTGATACGGAATATGATACGAAAAGGTCTGAATTTTTCAAGTTATATCCAAATGATATGTATTTTAAAACTGTTGGTACACCTGTAATGAGTAAATATGAAGAAATTGAATTACCATTTATAATGGGTGGACTAACAAAAGTAGAAAATCTTGATAAATGGCTAGATAAAACAAAAGGATTATTAATTGTTGTTTCTGAAAAACTTGATGGTAATTCTATAATGGTGACATGGGAAGATGGTGTAATAACTTTTGCTGCTTCTCGTGGTGATGGTGAAATAGGACAAAACATTTTAGAGAAAGCAAAACATTTTATACCAAAAATTCCTATTAAAGAAAAAATAACTTTAAGAGGTGAAGTTATTCTCAAAGGAAATAAACATTTAGAATTAGGTTATAAAAACCGCAGAAATGCAGTAACAGGAATGTTAAGAAAAGATCAAATTGATCCTAAAAATTTAAAGAATCTTTCTGTTATTTTTTATGAAGTTGTGGAAGCACCCTTTAATTGCCAACACCACACTGAAGAAAACAGATTAAAATTTATGGAATCTTTGAATTTAAAAATTGTAGATTATACGGTTATTTCGATTAAAACCAATGATTTTGAAAATAGCTTAATTCAACTGCTTTTTGAATATAAAACTAAGGCAGACTATGATATTGACGGTTTAGTGCTGACTAGAAATGTATCTGAACGTGAAAATGTGAAGTATCCTGAAAACAAAGTTAAATTCAAAGTAAATGAAAAAGCTGTAAAGTGTGATGTACTAGGAATTGAATGGAATGTAACTCGTACAGGTTTAGTACGACCTGTTGTACTGATTGAGCCTACTGAAATTTTAGGAGTCACTGTTTCCAGAGCTACAGGTTTTAATTGGAATTACATACAAAGCAACCAAATAGGAGTTGGTTCTATTATTGGAGTTGTTCGATCAGGTGATGTAATTCCGTATATTACAGAAGTATATGAACCAGCAGTCGTTCACAATCCAAAAACTTGTCCATCATGTTCAACAAAATTAAAACCATTTAAAAATGTAGATTTAATTTGTGATAATCCAGACTGTATAGCAAAGCAGATTGGGAAAATTACCCATTTTTTTATAACAATGGGTGCAGAAGGTATTACTGAAAGAACTATCGAAATGTTGGATGTGAAATCCATTGAACAAGTATATTTACTTTCTGAATTAGAAATCCTCCGAAAAGAAGGATTTGGTAGTATAAAAGCAAATACGGTTTATTCAGAAATAAGGAAAACCTTAAAAGACGTAATTCCAAGTAACTTGTTACAAGCTTTTGGAATCCCCATGATTGGAGAAACAACTGCAAAAGATATTTGTGGTAAATTAAAAAGTTTTGAGGAACTTTTTAATTTACAATCAAATGCAGATGTTTCTATTGGTGATGTAGCCTTCATTTCATTTCGAGATAATATTAAAAAGTACCAATCATTATATTATTTTCTTATTACACAAGGTTTAGTATTTGAAGAAAAAGAAATAGATTCTAATTTACTAGGTAAGATTTTTGTATTAACAGGTAATGGTCCTTTGAAAAGAAATATTTATAAAAAATTATGTGAAAAGAAAGGAGGCTTAGTAAAAAATGGAGTAACAAAAGACACTGATTATTTGGTTACAGATAATGTAAATTCGGGTTCTGGTAAAAACAAAGATGCTAAAAAGTATGATACTAAGGTGATTACATATGATCAATTTGGATTATTACTCAATATGTGAAGGAGAAAATTATGCTAATTTCTGATCCATTTATAGATGAAAATAATATGGTACCAATTCAACAAATTTTACGGGAACTTCCTTTTCGAGAAAATATTGATGAGGATCTTAAAACTAAAATAGTATTATTATCCGCACAGCACATTGATTCTTTGGAAGAAATTAGAAACTATATTGTAACTGTGATAAATAACCTGAACAAAGTAATGATTTTAGATTTTAAAGAAAATAAGGAATTGTTCAATACGTCTATTGAACAATCAAAAGTAATTGCTGGTTCTTTTTATATGATGGAGAAAGTAGATGCCGACAATATACAAAAAAAGACCAAAAGAACAGACAAGTAGTAATGCTTGGGATTATGCTACAGAACAATATGGACGAGTTATAAATTTAGTTTATTTATCAGGATGTAGGCAACCTGGTTTTTGGAGTGCAAGAATTGTAGGTCAAGGTCCCGTAATGTTCACAAACCTAGAAGTAATTAATTGGTTAGAAACTAAAAAGTAAAGAAAGGATAATAAATATGGGAATGTTAGAAGATTTTACTGAAATTTGTGAAAGTATTACAAGACCAGGTAGTGAGAAATTACTGAAATGGGTGTTAGAATCAGACTTCGTAGAAGCTCCGGCTTCTACAAAGTTTCATGGTACAAAAGAAGGTGATCTTCTTGTCCATTCTATGTATGTTTATGATATACTTACTATGCTGAATGATCAATTAGATACTGGATATGATGAGGATACCATCAAAATTTGTGCTTTATTTCACGATGTATGTAAAATTGACTATTACGTAAAGGAGAAACGAAATAAGAAAATAAATGGTACATGGAAAGAAGTTTTAGTTTGGGGTATTAAAGATTTATTCCCCATGGGACACGGTGAGAAGTCTGTTTATCTGATTAATAAGCATATGGTACTTACAGATGATGAGGCTCTTGCTATTAGATGGCATCTAGGATCTGCCGATGCAGGTACTCACTTTTTCTGGCCTTCTGGAGCTGCTGAAAAACAGGCTTTTCGAGAAGTCAAATTAGTAAGTCTTTTGAACACAGCCGATATCCTTGCTTCATACATATTCGATGAGTGGGAGAATAATGATGCCTCCGTATAGGAGACTACATGAAAAAAATAATATTATTAGGATTACTTTGTTTTCTTTTAATTCCTTCACTCAGTTATGGAAAGAAAATGCGATATTTATCACCAAAAAGTTTAATACCAATTATTAAAAAGTATCATAAAAATTATAAATTGGTATTAGCCATGATTTATGTAGAAAGTTCATTTAATCCTAAAGCTGTTTCTGGAGATGGTTCTGTAGGATTAATGCAAGTTCATCCACGAACTGCTTGGAGAGTATATCGTGTAAAAAGAAAATATTTGTTTAATCCAGAAATAAATATTAAGATTGGTTGTAAGTATCTTAAATATTGTCAGAAGAGAAGCTATAATAATGAACAAGCCCTTTTAAAATATACCGGGGGCAATACTGATTATTGGAGGAAAGTATATGAATATATGCAGAAACTTTAAGTTTGAAGCTGCTCATTTTTTACCTCACCACACAGGTAAGTGTAGAAATATCCACGGACATTCTTTTCGATTAGAAATAGAAATTTCAGGTGAAAAACATCGAATGGGTCCAGAAACTGGGATGATTTTAGATTTCAGTAATCTCAAAGAAGTGGTAGAGCAGCATGTACTTGATAAATATGACCATCACTGTATAAATGATTTTATTCGCAATCCAACAGCAGAGAATATTGTTCTGGACATAGCCCAGAGGCTTAACGATGTCTTCCAAAGAATGAATATTATTATTGAAAGAATACAGTTATGGGAAACGGATCATTGTAGTGCTAAATGGGTGAGGTAGATAAAAATGTTCGTAAATTCGATTTTCCAAAGTATTAATGGTGAAGTATGTAGATCCAGTCAAGGAAGTCTTTGTACTTTCCTAAGATTACAAGGATGTAATCTTGAAGGAAAATTACAGTGCCCGTATTGTGATACTCCTGATTCTCTTAAAGCAAAGTCAAATTATTATTTAAACAGTTTGGAAATTTTTGATAAAATTCTGTCTTTACCGTATAAAACAAAATACCTTACTATTACAGGAGGTGAACCTTTACTACAACAATTTATAGAATTTGAGCAACTTCTACATAATCTTTTACAACACTATTCTATCTCTATTGAAACAAATGGAACAATTAGACCTTCTTCATTTATTAGAAGGACATGTTCTGTGGTAATGGATTTTAAACCTCATCTTAATTATGTAGAGGAGTTTTTAAAAGTATCTTCTGGTTTACATGTTAAAGATTGGATTAAAGTACCAGTAAGAAATGACGAAGATTTTGAAAAAGGAATAAAGGTACAAAAAATTATTAAAGAAATGAAGGTGAATAAAGCAAGATGGGCCTGGTCTCCGATTAGTCCAATGTCTCCTAATAAACTGTATCAGTTAATGATGGAAAATGATAGAATGGAAGATGTACTAAATGTGCAAATTCACAAACAAATAAAAATGTCCTAGTTCAAAAAAAGTTCTTGACTTTATCTAAATAAAGTTTATATTAAGAACACAATAAATCAGGTTTATCCTGAAAAAATTAAAGGAGAAAATATCATGAATTTAGAAGCAATGAATCTTGAGGATCTCAAGAAAAAAGCGGTAGAGTTGAATAATTTGGAGCACGAGTCTGGAGTTCTCTTCCTTTCTGGAAAGAAGATCAAGACCATAGCTGTAAGTAAAGAACAATTGGCTAAAGGGTTTGATGAAGCAATTCGTGGAATTGATTCTAACATCGTGAATGATCTTCCTGATGATATCATCAATTTTTATAATGAATTTTTCAGTGAGGTTAGCGAAACCGGAGAAGAAACCGGAGAAGAAACCGGAGAAGAAACCGGAGAAGAAACCGGAGAAGAAAAAGCTCCCAAAGAGAAAAAAGAAAAAGCTCCCAAAGAGAAAAAAGAAAAAGCTCCCAAAGAGAAGAAAGAAAAAGCTCCCAAAGCTCCCAAAGAGAAGAAAGTAGTCGAGAAGTCTGTATTTGGACATAAAGCAGGGACACAGGCTGCATTACTTGACGATCTGCTTAATACAGGCGAAGAAACTACAATCAAAGCCTTGGCAGAAGCTTCTGGTCGATCTGAAGTTGGTGTAAAAGATCATATTAAGCATTTGGAAGTTGCTCGTGATTTGAAGTTTGAGAGAAAAGATGGTGGAATCGTCCGACTTCTGAAAGACTAATTATTAAAATGTATTTTAAATTAAGGAAGAGGATAAGAAATTATCCTCTTCCTTAGCATTTGAAAGGTATATCCATGTTTAATAAAGATATTACTGCTTATCATATGGCTCAATTAATGGTTAATGGATTAGGATTGGATCTTAACGATCCTAATTATGCAGATACTCCTTTACGAATTGCTAAAATGTACACTGAGGATTTGTTTTGGGGTTTATCTTCAGAACCACCAAAAATTACTACATTTCCTAATGCAGACAATTACGATGAAATAGTTATGATTGATAATATTCCTTTTGTATCTGTTTGTTCTCATCATTTTCTACCTTTTCAAGGTCTTGCCTGGTTCGCTTACATTCCTAATGAATTTAAAGAAGGAACTGAATTAAGTGGAGCTTCTAAAATACCAAGACTTATTCAATATTATGCTGCTCGTCCACAATTACAAGAAAGATTAACTCACCAAATTGTAGATCATTTTGAAAATAAAATCAAACCAAAGGGAACAATGCTTGTTATGAGAGCTGTACACGGTTGTATGTCTTGTCGAGGAGTAAAAACAGGTAATGGTACCGGAATGATGACTTCTAAAGTAAAAGGTTCTTTTAGACGAAATTCTACTAGAATGGAAGCATTATCTTTGATTAATATGTCAATTAAATTAAGTGGAAAGGGATAAAATGACTTATTTTCATTATTCAGAAGAGTGGCTCATTAAAAAGATTAGTTATTTCAATAAAATAATAACGGATTCAAAAAATATATATGTAATAGGTAGCCATAGATTTGATGAGTACGATACCATAACATCATTATTTCCCAATCTAAATAATATCTATCTGTTTGAACCAAATCCAATAATGATAGAAAGTCTTAAAAAGATTAAAGATCCAAGAATAAAAATATTTGAAACTGCTATCACAAATCATAATCGTGATGGATTACTGTATATAACTGATAATGATGGAGCTTCTTCTTCTATTGATTTCAAATCAATAAAAGGATTTAAAATTATTGACACTATTAAGATAGTTTATAAAACACTACCAACAATGATTTTAGATGAAAAACTAAAAAGACCTCATGTGTTATTGATTGATGTGGAAGGAGCCGAATATTCAGTTTTGTATCCTTTAATGGAAGAATATCCTGAGATAAAAAATATCAAAATGATTTACGTAGAAACAAGGTCTGATAAAACTTTGGAAGATATTATTAAACTTGTTAAGGAGTATTTTGTTCTTATAGGTTTTGTTCCTTTGGATTTATCAGATCCTACATTGGGTAATGCCTTATTTATAAATAGGAGGTATATATGAAACAACAAACAGTATTAGTGATTTGTGACCATGCTTCTAAATGTGCTTATGTATGTCTACATAAAGAACCACATACTGCTACTTTAAGAAATATTGGAAAAAGAATCTACCGGTGTAACATAAATTTTGATGAATGTTTAGCTTTTCCTAAAGTAAGATGTTTAGAAATAAAAGGTAAAAAATTATGAAGATAACAAAAGCTGAAATTCTATGGTCTAGGAAATGTAAGTTAAATTGCTCCTATTGTTCTATGGTAGATAATCGAAAAAATACCCCTACTCTTCAAAATTGGTTCGATGGTTTTAAAAATTTAAAATCTTTAGGTTGTTCTTTTGCTGCTTTTTATGGAGCAGAACCACTTGAAGAATTTGAAAAATTACCAGATGTAATTAATTTTGCGGAATTAAATAACATACATACCACAGTAATTACCAGTGGGATAGTAGATGATCTTGATAAGAAGCTGAAGATTCTTTATAATCATGGTCTGCGCTCAATTACCACGTCTTACGACTATGTTTCAACAGATAGTAGCTCTACTTTAAAAACTTCTAAGGCTTTAGAAGTGATTAATAGTTTTAGATCAATCGGACCTGTAAGGGATGTTGCCGTAGTTATGACATTAACGAGAGCTAATTTTCGGTATTTACCAGATGTTATAAAAGTAATGTCTAAAGAAAATATCTGGACATTTTTTGATATCATTCATCCTTCAAGAAATCAACCAGGTACAAAAGTAAAAGATACGAATAAAGATTTACTCTTTTTAAAAGAAGATTTTCCGGACTTGATTCAAATACTTAATGAAGTTGCAATTATGAAAAATAGTGGAGATTTTTTATGCCATGCCAGTAAATATTTTATTGGTTATTTAAGATCAGCTTTAATATCTAAAATTGATTATTTTAAATTCTGGAATTGTGCTCACAATTCCCTTCTATTCCCTTCTTGGGTTACTGTAGATTGTGATGGTACAGTAAAACCATGTGATGATTTTTTTGATCCCAATCAGAAAATAATCAAGATATGGGAATTGTATGATAATTGGTATATTTTCCAAGATATTTGGTCTAAAATAGTTTCTAGTAAATGTCCAGGTTGTCTTTGGAATACTCATCTTGATAGTCATTTCATTAAAGAAGGTTCTTTACCTATAACAGATTACATACATGGATTGGAGAAATAATTATGTCAGAAGAATCTCTTTGGATAGTTGAAATAAAAGTAAATAACGAATGGTATATGTCCAGTGCCCATATGAACGAAGAATATGCCATCATCAATATGAAAACAAAAGCAAATTTAGGTTTTGAATCAAGAGTCATGTATGATGGTGTTGAAAAACACCATCAGGAGGTAAATAAAAAATGATTCTACTATTTTCAGGAGGAATTGATTCTTATGTAGCTTGGCATTATCTGGATAAACCTAAAACTATCTATTTTGATTTAGGCACTGAATATTCCGAAATGGAAAAACAGGTAATTAAAAAGTTGATTCCTAATACTATTATCGAAAAAGTATTGGATTTAAGTACACGACAAGTAGGTGTAAAAGCTTATGTTCCATATAGAAATCTATATCTAGCAATGCTTGCTAGTAAATATTCTGGTGAAATAATAATAGCAGGATTAAAAGATGATATGGTTATAGACAAATCATACCAAGCTTTTGATCTTATGTCAAAAACATTGAGGAATTTAGATTCAAAACCTATTTGCATTTCATCTCCTTTTTGGGATATGACCAAAAGTGATATTGTTAATTGGTTTATTAATTTTTCTGGTTGTTCTTCAGAATTATTGTTGGAAACATTCTCATGTTACTATCCAACTAATAATAAAGCTTGCATGTCTTGTCCTGCTTGTTTTAGAAAATGGGTGGCATTACAAGATAATGGTATTAAAACACCACCATTTAAAAATAAAGAATTAATGGTGGAATATCTTCAAAGAGCTTATCAGGGAGAGTTCGATAAAAAAAGATGCCAATCCCTAATTAATGTTGTTTTAAAAAATTATGATTTCCATTTAATGGAGAAAACAAGATGCGAATAGGGATTGATATTGATGGTACTCTTACCAATGAAACAATAGGGTGGGATTATTCTAAAAGAACTCCCCGTCAAGATGTCATTGATAAAGTAAACCAACATTATGATCAAGGTGATTTTATTACTTTGTTTTCTTCAAGATTTCAGAGTGATCGAAAGGTTACTGTAGCTTGGTTGAGGAAACATGGTGTAAAATATAACAGATTAATTCTCGGTAAACCAAAATTTGATTGGTATATTGATGATATTAATTCTTCACCTACAGAATTCATAACATATTATGTTAAAAAAGCAAAGGTGAGTAAATGAAGCACAAAATCTTCTTGGATTCTGGAGCTTTTTCTGCATATCAAAATAAAACTTCCATAAATATTGAGGATTACATCCGTTTTATAAATGACCATCTTTCAGAAATAGAAACTTATGCCAATTTAGATTCAATAGGTTCTGCTGAAGAAAGTTGGAAAAATCAGAAAATTATGGAAGATGCTGGTTTAAATCCTTTACCGGTATATCATCTTGACGAAGATCCTAGATATTTAGAAATGTGTATGGAATATCCATACTTTTGTGTAGGAGGTTTAGCTTCTGCAAAGGGGAAAGCTTTAGCTCCATTTCTTAGAAACGTGTTTAAGAAAATTTGTACCAAGAAAACAGATTACTTTCCTTCTCATAAGATACATGGTTTTGGTATAGCTACTCCTCAAATCATTAATATGTTTCCTTGGTACTCTATTGATACTACTTCTTGGGTTCAGTATGGTAGATATGGAATTATTTTAATTCCTCAAGTTCTCAATCAGCAACTTCTTTTTAATAAACCACCAATGACAATAACAGTATCCACTAGATCAAAAGCTTTTGGTGATTCTAATTATTTTTGGAATCTTCCTAAAGAATCACAAGAATGGATTACCAAATATTGTTATCAAAAAGGATTTGCAATTGGTTTAACAGAATATAAATACGTTGAACCTAAGTATAAATTAAAAGAGAATGAAAAATTTACAGATAGAAAGAAAAAAGATAAAGTAGAGGTTGTTCTTATTCCGGGTTTGTGTAATGACGGTGATATGAGAACTGCTTTTAACTTAGAATTTTTTCTGGATCTTGAAAAGAATCAACTGCAATGGCCTTGGAGATGGTTACCAGATAATGACAGAACTATTGAAGATATTTTAAATGGATTAGGAGATTAATGTGATTCTGTATTTAAGTGGTAATTTCCCGCAACTAGCTAGTCCTGAAAAAGAATTAAAAATGGCTCAAGACAATGAAAAACGTGGAATAGAATACCGACGATTAATGACGTTTTATTATCCTGAACACTGTAAAATAATTATGAATACCAGAAAAAAGATACATACAACAAGACCAAGAATAAAACTAAATAGGAGGTTATATGAAGATTAATCGCAAAGAACTGAAAGAGAAGCTTACCCTACTTAAACCAGGATTGGGTAAAAAAGAAATGACTCCTCAAGCTACACATTTTATTTTCTTTGAGGACATAATTGCCACATTTAATGAACAGATTTTAGTTACTGTTCCATTTGAATCAGGTCTTGATAACTTTTCTATTAAAGCGGATGAATTTTATCGTTTAATTGATGGTATATCTGATGAAGGTGTAGATATGTCCTTAAAAGAAGGTAAAATTAAAATAAAATCAAAAAGTACAACCAGTCAAATGTCTACTTATAAACCTAAAATTGATGATGTATCAAAAATGATAGGTTTAAATGATTCTATCGAGGATAAAATCAAAGCTGTCCTAAAAATGCAAGAAAACTGGGTTGATATTCCTGAAGATTTGATACCTGGAATGGCTCTTTGTGCATTCTCAACAAGTCCTGATCTTAGTTCAGCTATAAGAGCTTGTGTTTGTGTTCAAGGAGATAGAGTTTATTCTACTGATAATGCCCGAGTAAGTAGATATATTCTGGAAGAAGGTTTTATTGACTACAAAAATTTTAATATTCTTTCCAAGTTTGTATCTGAATTACAAAAGTACCCAATAAGTCAATTTTGTATGACAAAAGGATGGGTTCACTTCAAAACAGATGAGGATGTGACGTTCTCTTGTTGTGTTATTGAAGGTTCCCTACCAAAATCTATTGAAAAAGTATTTATAGAACCAGAAGAAATGCAGTATTTTGAGTTTCCTGAAGATTTAAAAGAAACCCTAAATACTGTAACTATGTTAGCCTCTGACATTAATGATCAAAAAGGTAGAAAAACAATCATTAAGATTAGTGATAATGAAATTAAAATAAAGGCTGAAAATGATTTGGGTTGGGTCGAAAAAGCGATCCCTTTCGCGTTTGAAGTAACTCC
>Ga0172381_10004126_pt1 | contig 15115 bp, 20 predicted proteins | sample Leawel6488metaG_FD_119754 | JGI IMG/M metagenome (GOLD analysis project Ga0172381, IMG submission 119754) | Leachate microbial communities from a municipal landfill in Southern Ontario, Canada - Leachate well 64-88 metaG | ecosystem: Engineered > Solid waste > Landfill > Unclassified | place...
ACGGCGGCGAAGAAGCGTTCAACGGAGTAATAGATGAGGCTCGCGTATGGGCACGTGCACTCTCCACAACCGAGATTTCCGGACAATATCGAGCTAATTTGAACAAAATCGCGTCGGACAAATGGCTATTCACTTTGAACCAAACGCTCATCCCCGCAGGAACGTACTCATATTACCTATACGCAAATGGTCCAGCCGGATTAACGGACTACTCGGAAGAAAGAAGCTTGAAAGTCTCGTAAACAGCAGGCTTGCCAGAATCGGCAATCAGTCCAAGGCAGCCTTGGCACAATAATCCAAGAGCGCATCAACGTCAGCAATCGTGCCACGGGCGCCGCCGACCTTTTCGTGCCCGCCGCCGGAGCCGCCAATCCTCCTTGCGACGAGCTGCATCAGCTTTCCCACGCTCTTTCTTGCCGAGTCCGACCTTGCCGCGAGGATTATTCCCTTCTTAGCATCAGCCACAAACGCGTAATCCGCGCCAAGGGCCACGAGGCCCACCGCGCACTGCAGGTGGAACGCGTCCGAAGTCGAGGTGGCGACCACGACCCCGGCCTTTTCAAAGACCTTGGCCCTTGCCGCGCAGGCAATCTTCTTCCTGGCCATCTCCGGGCTTGCCGGCCGGTCTATGAGGTGCAGTATCCTCTGGTAGTCCTGCCGGCTTCTTCCCGCAAGGCCAAGCAGGCGCGCCATAGCCTCGAACGAGTCGTCGTTTGCGCTCTTCCAGTGGCCCGAATCGGAAGCAACGCCGGCTGCGAGGAGCATCGCGGTCTTCTTGTCAACTTTCCTCTTTGCAGCGTCAAGGATTCCAAGCGCAATCTCGCTTGTGCTTGACACGGAAGGAAGCTCAACCGAGAAGTCGGCCTTCATCCTGTCGGAGTGTATGTGGTGGTCGAAGAAGGCTACTGTTCCCTTGAACTTGCCGATTTGCTGCTGCCACGAGCCGAACGAGTCGAGTGTGCAGGCGTCGGTGATTACGATGTTTGCATAGCCGTCAAGCGTTTCAAGCGTCGGGATTGCAAGCCCCAGGTTCCTAAGCACCGCCCTTGCCTGCGAGTTGACCTGGCCGGTTGCGCGGACTTCGCAGTTGCGCACAAGCAGGCTCAGCGCAATCGCGCTTGCAACAGCGTCCGGGTCTGCGACTTCCTGGAAGGTGATGAGCGTCCTGCCCTTGAGTGAGGATAGGAATGCGGCCGCCTTGCCAAACTTTTTTTGCATAGAAGTAGGAAAGAAAGGATGATAGAAAAAGAAGCCGGTTTGAATGCCCGGCATAAGGAAAGGGGCGTCGGCGTGAAAGGACGCCGGAAGCAGCTGCTTAGACTGCGCCGGTCTGCTTGGTGGCTGCCTCGAGCTTCTTCACAATCTCGGTGAGGCTTGCCTTGAGCTTCTCTTCCTGCTTTGCAAGGATGTCCTTTCGCATCTTCAAAGTGTCCGCCTCTTCGGCAAGCTCCTTTGAAAGCTCGTCTTTGGAGCGGGGCACCATTATGCTTCCTGCAAGCCGGTAAATCTTTCCGGACTTGTCGGCCTTTGAGAGCGCGTCCTGTCCGCGCTCGACCTCAGCGGAACTGATTTCCATCTGCTGGCGCTGCATCATGACCATCTGGAGCTGCTGCTGCATCCTCTGGTAGGTCTCGTATTCCTTCTGCAAATCCTCTTGCGTGGTTGCCATAATTTCAAACACCCTTTTCCCGCTTTTGTCTTTAGATTCTTTCAATCAATGGAATCGTTTTCCTCTTCAACTGCCTTCTTCCGGGCCCGTCCTGCGACCGCGTCAATCACGTCGTAGGTTATCCGCGCGCTGCGCAGGAAGCTGTTTGACATCGCGCGCAGTCCGGCAAACGAGTCGGACTCGGCTGTTGCAAGGATTTTCTTTCCCGCAAGACGAGACTTGAGCGTGCCCTTGATGGTTTTCAAGTCCTTTTGCAGCACCGCAAAGGCCTTCTTGGCCTCTGCGTCTGAGGAGAACTCAAGCTCGAAATCCGCCTTCATTGCCATCGTAATAATTGGGCATCGGCTTGTTTATGAGTGTTGTGCAACCTATTGAATGAAGTGTTTTTGGCGATGAAGAGGCAAATCCGCGAACTGAAGGCAACAAAGAAGCCCATAGCCTACGCCGCGGGCCTTCTTTTTGACGGCGAGCGCGCATTCTTCCTTCAAAAAAAGACTCTGGATGGAAAGATTGAGCTTGAGCTTCCCGGCGGCATCGTGATGGAAGGCGAAAGCCCGGTCTCCATAGTCAAGGCCGCTTTTTCCCAGAAAGCCGGGATAGATTGCGAAGTCGGTCAAGTCGAAATCCAGGGAAGATACAACGCCGGCTCAAGAAAGAACCGGCTTATGGTGCCTGCGATGGGCCTTTCCTGCAGCGCAAAGGACAAGACCGCACACCCTTCGGCGCAATACTGCGGAATCAAGTGGGTGAAAAAGGACGAAGTGAAAAGGGAGCGGCTTGCAAGGAACTCGGAGTGGGTGCTTGCTAGATAATAGCTTGCAAAAACGTCACTTCTTCTTGAACCGCAGTACCATACTCGTGTAAGCCTTGCCGTAACCAGACGAAGACTTTGGTACGGACAGGCCATCATCAGAATATACTATCCGCACCTTCTCGTGCGGCTCGAAACCGAATGCCGCGATGTTCTTCTGGATTTGGGCTATGTCCTTGGCGCGGGCTTTCTCGTCGCCCGGCAATTCCGCGTGCAGGTACAAGGATTTTCTGGGCTTGAGCACCCGGTGCGCTTCGGCAAGCATCCGCGACCCGTCGGGCCTAATCTTCTCATCTCCCCGGCCTTCCTTGCTGGTGTTTTTGTAAATCACCTGGAGCATTCCGCCTATGAAGCTTGCGTGCACCTCGTCAACTGAACCAGTCTTCAACGGAAGGCTCTTGAGGTTGGCGTCAATCGGGTGGACTTCAACGTCGCTGCGTACGTTCTCCCGCATGCGTTTCAGTAGGTGCACCTGGGTGTCAACGGGGTAGTAGGCTTCCCCTTTCCTCAAGCGGATGGGGACGCGGTCCCGCTCGTAATCCTTGGAGGTGAACCGCGTGCGCATCGGGTATTCTCCCGGGCCCAACTCGACGATTTTCCGGCCTGTCATCAATAGCATCCCTTGAAGCTACTTCCGGCGACGGAGTTTTAATTCATATCTGCGCATCAGATTTTCCCCGCGAGGTAATCCGCGTACCCCATCAGGTCAAGCTGTCCCTGGCCTGAGAGATTGAATACTATCGTCTTCTCCTCGTTGGCTTTCTTTGCCTTCAATGCTTCGTCGATTGCTGCCTTGATTGCGTGGCAGGATTCCGGTGCGGCGATGATGCCTTCAGTTCGCGCGAAAGTCATTCCTGCCTCGAAGACCTGCTTCTGGTCATACGCGACCGCGCGGATGAGCTTGTCGTGCGCAAGGCTGGACACCGTTGGAGCCATGCCGTGGTAGCGCAGGCCGCCTGCGTGCGACTTTGCGGGAATGAAGTCCTTGCCAAGGGTGTACATCTTGAGCATAGGGGTCATACCTGCTGAGTCGCCGTGGTCGTAGTCGTATTTTCCCTTGGTGATGGACGGAGCTGAGGTGGGCTCGACTGCAATGATGTCCGCATCGCTTTTCTTTGCGATTTTATCCCGCACGAATGGGAACGTGAATCCCGCAAAGTTGCTCCCTCCGCCAACGCACGCAATCAGCACGTCGGGCTTGATGTCCTCCTTTGCAAGCTGGAGCTTGGCCTCCTCGCCTATGATGGTCTGGTGGAGCATAACGTGGTTGAGCACGCTGCCAAGCGAATACTTCGAGTTCGGCGTCTTGACTACGGTCTCGATTGCCTCGCTGATTGCGATTCCGAGGCTTCCTGGATGCTCCGGGTTCTTGGCAGACAATTTGCGACCGTAATCAGTTTCGCGGCTGGGCGAGGGATAGACCGTCGAGCCGTAGGTCTCCATCTGGATGCGTCGGTAGGGCTTCTGATAGAAGCTGCTTGACACCATGAACACCCTACACTTCATCTTGTAGAGCGCGCACGCGTAGGAAAGCGAGGTGCCCCATTGCCCTGCGCCGGTCTCGGTAATCAATTCCTGCACGCCTTCTTTCATCGCGTAGTATGCTTGTGCTATTGCGGTGTTGGGCTTGTGGCTGCCGCAGGGGTTCAGGCCTTCGTGCTTGAAGTAAATCTTTGCAGGCGTCTTGAGGAAGGCTTCGAGCCTGTGCGCGCGGAACATCGGCGTTGGCCTGCCTACTGCAAACAAACCCGAAATAATCTCATCGGGGATGTCGATGAACCGCTTGTCGGACATTTCCTGCCGCACAGCTTCCTTGGTAAATATTGCCTCAAGCTCCGCGGGTTGTGCGGGCTTGCCTGTTGCCGGGTTCATCGGCGGGTCAAGCGGAGTTGGCAAATCCGGCAGGATATTGTAATACTTGCGGGGCATCTCGTCCTCGCAAAGGGTGATCTTGCAGCCCTTCGAATTCTTCCCGTACGTGTCGCACTTGCAGCTCATCTTTCATCACTCCTCAAAACAAAGTATGCTTTCGCCCAGGGGCGTAAGTGTAAGTATGCGGCCCTTGCTTTCGCTGGAACCGCAATCAATAAGTTTCAGGCTACGAAGCCGCTGGATCAGCCGGCGGCAGGACGGCTCGCTGATTATGCCTGCATCCTGCGCGTAGTGACAGACCGAAGTCATGGTCGCATAATCGTTCTTGGCCGCAAAGACTACAAGCTGGACTGCCTTGCGCTGGCCCGCGCTAAGAGTTCCAAAAAACGTTTGTCGCGCCAAACCCTCAAAATTAGCTAGACTGGAGGCTGGCGCACTTGCCATTGGCAGACAACACCAGCATCCTCCACATCAATCAACCTGAGATATTACTGAAATACTAGAGAGCCTGCGGGAGTTTATAATTCTTGTGCGTCAAAGCGTGACAGATGGGACAAGACTATGCCGCGGACTTCTCAAGTATCAGGCGATCCTTGGCAACGGTCCACTTCAATGAGTCGCCCTCGCTTATCTTGGCAAGCTTGGCAAACCCCTTAGGCAGGGTGACGACAAGCGAGTTTGCGACCTTGCGTGCCTTGACGTTCTCGTGCAATGCAAGCCTAACTCGTTCCACGTCGTAGGGGTTGAAAGTCTCCTCCCCGCACGCGCACTTGTAACCGTCCAACACGAATCCGCGCAAGCTGACCTTTGCCGGACCCATTTTCTTACCGCAGACGCAACGCAAACTGCTTTTCACCTCCCGAATTTTATGACCGTGATGACGACCCAGGCGTCGCCGCAATCGGCGACAACGACCTTGAGGACCTCGTCCTTGAATCCCTTTACGAGTTCAAACGTGCCCTTTTTCCGCTTCTCTCCGGTATCCACACCCTCATTCAGTGCGGCCAGGACCTTCTCAACGGGAATGTTGTCGTTGAGTATCTCCTCGGTCGCGTGCCGCGAAAAGCGCACGGGCTTGCCGCGCCATAAAGGAACCGGATATTCCAAAATATATCACTGGATATACTAATAATTCTTTGGTATATTTAAGTTGGGTCTACTACAGGTAAACCGGAAGTTACACTACGACAAAAGGCATTTCCTTTCCCTTCGAGTCGAAGCACCGTACATCGGCCCTCTTGTAGGGAAAGGACGCAATCAGGTGGCACGCGCCCTTCTGCGAGAAAAGCTTGAGGTCAGCACGGGACGGGAGCGCCGGACCAGATGGGTGCGAGTGGAAGGTTCCGACCACACCCATCGCTATCGGCATGTTGAACTCGTCGAAGGAGACGCTGCCCTCATCGGACTGGGTAAGGGGCGCCAAGTATAGCCTGTCCGCAAGTATGATTTCCTTGCCTTTTGAGCCCGCAAGCAGCCCCAAAAACTCATTCGGGTGTGATTCCTGCGCGCCGAAAAGGCAGCTTTCCAGCACTTCGGCGCTGATTGTGAACTTCATCAAGTTAGCCTTAACGTGACGCAGGCTTTTATCCGCTTTCGTGGAAAGGACATAGTATGGTAAGAATCTGGTGCCCCGCAACCTGCGCCAATCTGGGTTCGGGGTTTGACGTGGCGGGGCTTGCGGTTGAGTCTCCGTTTGACATCGTTTCCGTAGAGGAAGCGGCAAAGGACGGGATTTCCTTTTCAGATGGCTTTTGCGAATCCGAACCATCCAAGAACTCCTGCTTTCCGGTACTTGAAAAAATCCGTGCGGACTTTAAAATCAGCCAGAAGGTCTCGATTACAATAGAGAAGGCCATTCCCCCAAAGAGCGGCCTGGGCTCAAGCGCCGCTCCCGCGGCCGGTGTTGCTGTCGGGCTCAACGAGCTGTTCAAGCTCGGGCTTTCCAAAGGGCAACTAGTTGAATACGCGTCGTTGGGCGAAGCTGTTGCTGGAGGGGTTGCGCACAAGGACAACGTCGCGCCTGCAATAACTGGAGGCGTGTGCGCGTTCGTAGGCGAGAACCCGGTAAGGCTGCAGAGGTTTGACGCGCCAATAGGTCTTGCAATAGGCATACTGCGCACCAACGTCAAGAAGGAGTCCACAAAATTTGCGCGAAGCGTGCTCCCCCCTACGGTTACGCTTGCACAGCACCAATACAACTCGGCAAAGCTCTCGCTTCTTTTCTCCTCGCTTGCAAGGTCGGACGCAAAAATGTTTGCCGAAAGCCTGGACGACTGCATCGTTGAGCCTGCGCGCGAGAAAGCAGGAATCCTTCCACGGCTTGCAGCGCTCAAGCAAGTCTGCAAGGCGCACGGTTTCGGCGCAACTGCAAGCGGCTCCGGGCCGACTCTGATGATTGCGGGGGTTAATGGCTACGCAAGGATTAAGGAGCTTGAGGCCGAGATATATTCGCTCTACGACGGGCTTGAGCCCGTGCTTTCCTGGACAAAGGTAAGCGCAAAGGGCTGCCACAAGATTTGACGTTAATGCAACTGGTCTAGCAAGGTTTTACAGATGGATTACTGGTTCGAGTGCGCAAAATGCAAAAAGAAAACCCAAACAGAATTTTCCCGCTGCGAGTGCGGCGGGCTTGCCGAAGTCCAGCTTGACTTATCCAAACTCAAGGGCAAGAAGAAGGAGGAAGTCCTTGACTCCAAGACTACAAGCGGGGTGTGGAGGTACAAGGCGTTCATCCACCCCGGACTAGAAGAGAAATTCATCGTAAGCAGGGGCGAAGGCAACACTTTCCTCTACTCACACGAACGGATTTGCCAATTCACCGGACTGAAGCAAATCCGCTTGAAGCACGAAGGCGAGAACCCAACTGGCTCGTTCAAGGACCGCGGAATGACCGTCGGAGTTACTGAAGCCAAGCGGCAAGGTGCAAAGGCGGTTGCGTGCGCATCAACTGGCAACACCTCCTCGTCGCTTGCCTCATACGCTGCTTTCGCTGGAATGGAGTGCCAAGTCTTTCTGCCTAAGGGCAAGGTCGCTGCTGGAAAGCTGGCGCAGACCAAGGCGTACGGCGCCAAAATCATTGAAGTCGAAGGTTCGTTTGACAAGGCAATGGATGATGTCGAGGCGCACTGCCAGAAAAGCGGGGTCTATCTCCTCAACTCAATTAATCCTTGGCGCATCCAAGGCCAGAAGACAATTGTAATCGAGCTTATGGAGCAGAACAACTGGGACGTTGACTGGATTGTCCTGCCAGCCGGAAACTTGGGAAACACCACTGCTTTCTGCAAGGCCCTTCTTGAGCTCAAGGAACTTGGCTGGATTTCCAAGCTCCCGCGCATTGCCGCAATCCAGGCGCACGGAGCGAACCCGTTCTACCAGTCTTGGAAGGCTGGGAAGGAAATCATCGTTGAGCACCCCGAAACAATCGCCTCGGCAATCCGCATCGGAAACCCCAAGAGCCTCACGCGCGGACTTGCCTACCTGAAGAAATTGAACGGCGTTGTCGAGGAAGTCACTGACGAGGAAATCATCGCTGCAAAGCACGTTGTCGATGGCTGTGGCATCGGCTGCGAGCCCGCATCAGCTGCCTCAGTAGCCGGAGCCAAAAAGCTCGTTGCAGCAGGCGTAATCAAGAAGGACGAGAAGGTCGTGGGAATACTTACGGGTAATCTTCTGAAGGACCCGACGGAATACTAAGTAAGAAGAAAAATCCGAATTGCGACATTTAAACAATGCTTAAATAATAGTTTATGAACATTTGACGTATGAACAAAGAAGACCTCCAGACGATTGCAATAATTTCACTTATCATTGCAGCGATAATCTGGGCAGTAGCTAATTTCTGGTCACAGACCATTAACGCTATACTGGCAATTTGGAACTGGATGCCCGAAAGTATCCACCAGATTCTTGAAATTGCAGTAGTAATTGCAGTTCTAATAAGTATTGGCGTAATGGTGTACGAATACTGGAAAAACAAACACGCATAAAATGGACATTTTGAAAACAATAGTAATTTGTCTAGGCGTTTTTTCAGTATTAGTTTTTATTCTGCCCCTAGCGGAAAGCATGTTCAAATCAATGAATGGAGATGAAACTGCAAAGCAAAACACAATACAAATGACAACAGACTATGCAGTCAGTTCAATTACAGAACCAGCAACGCTTACTGACCAAGCGGCAAACTTGCTTAAGCCATTCGGCTCGTTAGGCGAGTTGATTTTAGCAGGATTCATTTTCTTTGTAATAATGCCAATGATAACAAAACACTGAGAACGATTCGAATTCTATCGTTTCCGTCTTATTGCACAACTATCTTCCCAACCATGTGCGGGTTGAACGCGCAGTGGTAGTCGAATGAGCCGGCGTCGTTGAACGTGTAGCTGAAAGTGCTTCCGCTGGCCAGTTCATATCCTTATCCAAACGCCTAGAAGAACATCGACATTGCAAGGATTGCGTGAGCCACTCCAAGCACAACCGCAATTATTGCAGCAGTCTTGTGCGTCTCAAGCTTTGCCTTTCCCTGCGTCATCTGGTAGCCCAGATAGGCAACGACCAAGAAGGCAACCAGAGTGATTGCGCCGCCGTACAGCACAAGGGGCTTGCCAAGAATCGAGTAAGTCGCCAAGTCCGTAAGGAATCCTGCCATCTCAAAACCACCTAAGACTCTGAAGGCATCCACGGTTAATCAACAGGCGCATTGCAAAAACGCCAAGGACGATAAACAAAAACTGGAAACGGGGTCAACTCGTAATTAATAACCGTCTTCCAGTACCGTTTCCCTATGGCGACAATCGGCGTTGACTCCACGGGAAAACCGGACTCCCTTCCAATGAAGCTGGTGGCATCAAGGGGAACCGAATGCAGGGTCATAGAAGTTACGCATATCCCCAGGGAAATCAAGATTAGGTATAGGCACTGGAAACAAATCACATACGCCTGCTATGCATTCTACGCAATCCGGCCGTTGTTTCGGAAAAACCCGTTGGATACCGTGCTGATTGACCGGGATTTCGATGAAGTCGGGCTGGAAAGGGTGACTACTTACATTAGGCACCTAATCAAGGAATATTTCAAGTTGCCTCACCCCTGCCTTGTTGAGGCAGGCGACGACCACGACCTGCCAGTCCACGATGCTGACCGGTTGTGCTCTGCTGCAAGGCGCGGGAAACTGAAGTCAAGCCTGCACGACCCATCAATAGGACGGGAAATGGAACTGCTAAAGCCAGTGCTGTAGAAAAAGGTGCTAACGAGGTCTCATGCAAATATCGGCGCTACTCCGAAGGGGCGGTGAACCGATATTCGTCGACCTCAATGCGAGGGTTGATGGTGCGTTAACCATTACCAGAAAGGATTGTGTCAAGCCCGGTATTTAACAGTATCCGAAATAAAAACCAACGGAAAGTTGAAGAGCAGCAGTGACCTGTGCAATGGAAAAGAAGGGATACGCTGAGGACGAGATTCGAACTCGTGCCCCCTTTCGAGGACCGGTTTTCAAGACCGGCGCATTGGACCGCTCTGCCACCTCAGCAATAGGGAAGATAATAGGGCGGTTGAAGAAATTTAAACTGGTTGCAGGCAAGGCCGTTGCTGCCCCAAAAAAAGTTCTTTGCCTAGTCCGGCATCTCTTCGTATTCGGACTCCTCGTCCTGGGTGTCGTGCTTTCCGCCCTTGGCCTCAAGCGGGGCAGGGAAGCTGTTGCCGCACGAGCGGCAGGTCCAGGACATTACGTCGCCTCCCATCGAGTCGGGAGACACGTCTGTTGAGTTGCAGAAGGGGCACATTCTCTTGGGCATCCCGAAGTTGCCGCGCTGATACGCAGGCGGCCTGAAGGCTTCCTCAGTAGGCGGCTTGGAAAGAGCAGGCTTTACCTTTGGCGCTGCCGCAAGCTTGGGCTGGGATTTCAGTTTTAAGGATGCCTTTGGGGCCTTGGCGGCCTTGACAACAGCTTTCTTGGCGGGTTTTTTTACCATAAAACAGGGTGGGCTTTCGGGGTATAAAAGGCTATGCAGACCGCGGTTGCACTAATCGGTTTTGAAGGCTATTTTCTGGCCTTTTTGTAGATTTCAATGGCCGACGGGAAGGTGGACTTGCACTTGCTGCAGGTCCAGGAAATCAGCGAGCCTGCGACCTGGTCGGGGTAGATTTCGTCCGAGCCGCAGTTCGGGCAAATCCTATCCACGGTCTTTCCTTTTGCCGAGTCCATGCTACAGGCTAGGCTTCCGAATAAATAAAAAAGAGGGTAGGGACCTTGGAAAATTATCCAAGGGTCATTTCTACGTGCACGGAATCGGGTATCTTGATGCGCATGATGTCGCGCAGCACGCGGTCGTCCGCGGTGACTTCGATGAGGCGCTTGTGTATGCGCATCTGCCACTTCTCATAAGTGTCCGAACCGTCACCACAGGGAGTCTTGCGAGTCGAGATGGCAAGGACCTTTGTAGGAAGCGGGATGGGTCCGCGCATCGCTACGCCGGACTTGCCTGCTATCTCCTTTATGTCCTTGCACACCTGGTCAAGGTCCGAGAAACTCTGTGACTGAAGCTTGATTCTTGCTTTGCCCATAGTAAAAAAAACCTCATTGAGAACAAAAAATGAAAAAAAGGGGGATTTCCCCCTGTTTCACTTAAGCCTTCCTGGGCACCACGTCGAGGATTACTCCTGCGGCTACGGTCTGTCCCATGTCGCGCATGGCAAAGCGTCCCAAAGCGGGGTAGTCCGAGTACTTCTCGGCGCACACCGGCCTTGTCGGCTTTATCATTACTACTGCGACGTCACCGGTCTTGAGGAAGTCGAGCCCCTCCTTGACCGGCTGGCCGGTCTTGGGGTCCTTCTTCTCGAGGATGTCGGTGATGGTGCACGCCAGCTGCGCAGTGTGCAAGTGGAACACCGGGGTGTAGTTCTTGCCAATGGCAGTCGGGTGGTTCAGAATCACTATCTGGGCCTTGAACGACTCGACCACGAGGGGCGGGTTTGCCGGAAGTCCGACTACGTCGCCGCGCTTGATGGCCTTCTTGTCAACGCCCTTGAGGGTGAAGCCTATGTTGTCTCCGGGGATGGCCTCGGTGAGCGCCTGGTGGTGCATCTCGATGCTCTTCACTTCGCCTGTAAGCCCTTCGGGCATCACGATGACTGAAGTGTTGGGCTTGAGGATGCCTGACTCGACGCGGCCGACTGGCACGGTCCCCTGTCCGGTAATCGTGAAGATTTCCTGGATTGGGATGCGCAGGGGCTTGTCCGTCGGCTTCTTGGGCTCTACGAGCGCGTTGAACGCGTCAAGCAGAGTCGGGCCCGAGTACCACGGCATCTTCTCGCTCTTCTTTGCGATGTTGTCCCCGCCGTACGCCGAGTAGGGTATGAACGGGATGGTGTCGGTCTTGTAGCCCATGGGCTTCATCTTTGCGATGAGCTCGTTCTTGGTCTTCTCGTACGCCTGGTGGTCGTAGTTGACCGCGTCCATCTTGTTGATCCCGACTATGAACTGGCCCACTCCGAGCACCTTGAGCAGGAATGCGTGCTCGATGGTCTGCGCCTGGATTCCTTCCTTGGCAGAGCACACGAGAACTGCAGCGTCCGCCTGGGATGCTCCGGTAATCATGTTCTTTACGAAGTCCTTGTGTCCAGGGGCGTCGATGATTGTGAAGTAGTACTTCTGGGTGTTGAAGTCCTTGTGTGCGATGTCAATCGTGACTCCGCGCTCACGTTCCTCCTTGAGCTGGTCCATTGCGAACGCGAACTCGAAGGTCGCCTTTCCGAGCTTCGCCGCCTCTTCCTTGAGCTTGCGAAGGTCGTTCTCGCTGAGTGCGCCGGTGTCGTAAAGGATACGTCCGACGGTGGTTGACTTTCCGTGGTCTACGTGACCGACGAAAATCAGATTCAGGTGCGGTTTGCCTGCCATAACAAAATTCTACCTCCAAAAACAATGATTGCGATTGAGCCAAGACGGCCAATAAACATGGTCATTTCAGGACTGGATGAAACCCCTATTGCCCACCAAGGTTGCAGGGCGTTTAATCAAAAAATAGCCATTTTGAGCCTTTCTGCTATTTGCCCTCTGATGAGTATCATTACAATGCCTATAGAGATTTAAAAAGGTTTTTGATTTTTGCATTCCGCAGGCAGGCCGCTTCCGGGGCTAAAAAGGGAAAAAACAGGGGATTTTGCCGCAGCAACAGGCGTAGCGGAAAAAACCGGCACCAAAGCCCCAAACCACCCAAAACGATTTCTTATATAAGGCGGCTTTTGCCTAAAATCAATAACAGGTTTGAAGGCCCGCGATTCCATCCGGCCTGCCGGATGGGAAAGAGCCTTGTTTGGGGATATTACAGATGAATCGGTCACTTGGTCTTTTCCTTCTTCTGGCAATATTGCCGTCCGCGTTCGCAGCGCAATGCGCCCTGACCGCGTTCCCCGACTACCTTGACGCGGGGAAGACCTCGCTTGTGACCATCACCTACTCCGGATACACGGAGTCCTCCAACGGCGTAATCATCAACTGCGGCAACGGGCACTCCGTAGCCGCCTTCGGCTGCGCACAGCCTACCGGCTACTGCAACGCGAACTGCTACTTCCCGGCAGCCGGCTCCTATGACGTCAATGCGAAGATTGGCTCGACTGCGTGCACTCCCGCAACGGTGACGGTGAACAAGCCGTCGGCTGACTGCGGGGACGGAATCTGTGACGCAGACATCGGCGAAAGCCCGGTGACCTGCCCCGCTGACTGCGGCGCACTCAACTACTGCGGTGACGGCATCTGCGATTACGGCGAGAGCACTTCCACCTGCCCGGAAGACTGCGGGGTCGCGCCAACAACCTGCTCTGACGGCACGCGCTACTCGACCTGCTCCGCAACCGCGCCATACTATTGTGACAACGGCCTGCTGGTGAACAAGTCCTCGATTTGCGGCTGCGCGGACGGCTACAAGGCAAAGGACGAGTACTGCGTACAGAAGACCTGCACCGACGGCTCTGCCAAGAGCACCTGCGCGATACAGAAGCCGCTTTACTGCAACGCCAACGCGGTGCTTGAGGAGCGCTCCTCGCTCTGCGGCTGCCCGCTCGGGACGACTGCGTCCGGGAACAACTGCCTCGCTCCCGGCTCGTGCTCGCTCTTTTCGGCATACGCCATAGACTACTTCCGCAACGTGACCCTCGGCGAAGACGCAAAGTATTCGCTGCTGGTCGCAAACCCATCCTCTTCAGCCCAGCAAGTCAGCCTCTCGGCGACTATGATTGCCGGGATTTCGGGCGAGTTCACGAAGTCGTACATAACCCTTCCTGCGGGCAACACCACGTACTCGGAGCTGACGCTCCACACCGGCTCGGCAACTCCCGGTGACTACCAGCTCAACATCACTGCCCAGGCTGCAAACTGCCAGAAATCGTTCCCCATCAACCTCACGGTATCCTCAAACGGCACGTACAGCGCGTGCTGCTCAACCGCCCAGAGCCTGAGCGCGTCGATTGACAACACGAAGGACAGGCTGGTGCGGCAGGGCGACACGGTCGAGTTCACCGCATACCTCATCAACGAGGGCTCGGCCAAGGTAATCGTCAAGCTTTCGGTGCCATACGCGCCTTTCGAATACGCGTTCTCCAAGAACGAGTTCGACCTTGAGGGCGGCGCCTCCGACTCGGTCAAGATAACCTTCAAGATACCGTACGGCACCCCCGGCACCTCGTTCAACATCCCGATATTGGTAAAGTACACCAACGCCTGCTGCGTCCGCGACTTCCCTATCCCGGTGACGTTCTCGGTGTACGGCCCGCGCGTGTCGGTAAGCCTCATAGGCGAGCCAGCGCCCACTTGCCAGAGGGTCTACGTGGGCTCCGACGTCTCCACGCTCAAGCTGGGGATACGCAACGACGGCGACGAGGCGGGCTCGTACAAGCTTGCAATCACCGAAAAGTCGCCGCTTTACGGGAACGTCTACCTGAGCCAGACGAGCATCGACCTGAAGACTGGCGAGACGGGCTACTTCAACGTCTATACCTCGACTTTCGGCCTGGAGTCCGGGAAGACGTACTCGTACGCGTTCTCGGTCGCGTCCGGCCAGTTCAACATACTCAACCGCAACTACTGCATCTCGGTGCGGCCAATGAACGAGACCGTGCCGGCGACAGTAAACACGTCGCTTGTGATGGTGGAGATGCCCGAAATCAGCGTGGTTGACAACGTGCCCGTGACCTATCACCTCCGCGTGACCAACCCCACCTCGGCCGCGTACTACAACCTCTCGCTTTACCTGGAGGGGGTGCCCTACAACTGGTACTCGTTCTCGGGCGAGAAGTCGACCATAGCGCCGTACTCGACCAAGGACTACGACCTTCTGATGAACGGCCGGACCTACGACGGGCAGCCAAGCTACCGCGAGGCGAGGGCGATGATAATCTCCAACGGCTACACCATCGGGAGCGCGAACTACTCCCTCGAGGTGATGCCGCAGAACCACACGCTCCAGTTCACCTACACCGTGGAGCCTACAGTGCAGAGCGGCGAGGTCATCTCGGCAATCGAGGTGCGGATGAACGCGCTCAACGCCGGGAACATGGCCGAGGACTTCATAACCCCCGCAATCCCGCAGGGCACCGGGCTCAACTACTCTTTCACGCCGGCATACCTCAACCTGACCCCGGGGGAGACCGGGGTGTTCTCAATCACCTTCTGGCCGTCAACTGACCAGGTGGGCGGGCAGAACATACCAATCAAGATAACCTCAAGCGGCACCGAGTCCACTAAGGACGTGGTCATACCCTCGATGACCGGG
>Ga0172381_10004127_pt1 | contig 15114 bp, 14 predicted proteins | sample Leawel6488metaG_FD_119754 | JGI IMG/M metagenome (GOLD analysis project Ga0172381, IMG submission 119754) | Leachate microbial communities from a municipal landfill in Southern Ontario, Canada - Leachate well 64-88 metaG | ecosystem: Engineered > Solid waste > Landfill > Unclassified | place...
ATCCCTGTCGGAATCCTTTTCTATCTTGGACAAAGTCTTTCCGGTCATTTTAGCAAGAAGCTGATTAATCTTCTTTTTAGTTTTAATTATCTGTTTAGCGGCAATCTCAATATCGCTTGCCTGGCCTTCTGCTCCGCCCATTACTTGATGAATAAGCATTTCCGAATTAGGAAGAGCTATACGCTTGCCTTTTTCACCGGCAGCGAGAAGAAAAGCGGCAATGGAAGCGGCTATGCCTACGCAAACTGTTTCAACAGCCGGAGCTACAAATTGCATAGTGTCGTATATAGCCATACCAGCAGTAACCGATCCGCCCGGAGAATTGATATAAAGCTTAATCGGCTTTTTAGGATCTTCACTGGCAAGAAAAAGCATTTGGGCTATTACCGTATTAGCAACGCCGTCATCAACCGGACCGCCTAAGAAAATAATCCTGTCTTTCAAGAGGCGGGAATATATATCAAAGGCGCGCTCTCCATGAGAAGTTTTTTCAATAACAGTAGGTATGAGATATTCCATACGAGATTCTTTGTTGTTTGGCATCATTTTAATATTTTTTCTTTATTTATTCCTCTTCTTTTTTTGGAATAAGAACTCCTTCTTCGGGTTTATCAGAAACTTCCCCTTCAGGCTTTTCGAGAGTTCCGGCAATGCCGTCTTCCTGGACTTCATCAGGGTTCATTTCGGAGCGGACATCTATTTTCCAGCCGGTAAGCTTAGCGGCAAGGCGGACATTCTGCCCTCCTTTGCCTATGGCTAGACTCAATTGGTCGTCGGGAACAATAACTTTTGCTTCATGCTTGGGAAAAACTTCTACTTCTTTGACTTTAGCAGGCGAGAGAGAAGCAGAAATAAATTCTTCCGGATTTTCTGACCACTCCACAATATCAATCTTTTCATTGCCAAGCTCGTTAGTTACCGCCATAACGCGAGTGCCGCGCTGACCGACGCAGGAGCCAATAGGATCAACTCCTTCCATATCAGAATAGACAGCTATTTTAGTCCTGTTGCCGGCTTCGCGGGATATCGCTTTTATTTCAACCGTACCATCGGCAATTTCGGGAACTTCAAGCTCAAAAAGCCTGGCTATAAATTTCGGATGCGAACGAGAAAGAACTATTTCGGGCTGTCCGCGCCTATTTTCTTGAATAGCAAGAACATAAAAACGCATTCTCTGGTTAACTCCATAATGTTCGCCGGGGATTGTTTCGTTAGCAAACATAATCCCAGAGATACGGCCAAGATCAACATGAATGTTGCCTCGATCGTACCGATGAATAAGTCCGGAAATTATCTGCCCTTCCTTGTTTTTAAATTCGCCGAACACGGCTTCTTTTTCTGCCTCGCGGAATTTCTGCAAAATAACCTGCTTGGCAGATTGAGCGGCAATTCTGCCAAATTCAAGCTTTGCTTCAAGCGGAAACTCAAGCACTTCGCCTAAGATGGCGTCGTTTTTAATTTTTTTGGCTTCATCGATAAGAATGTGGCGTTCAGGATTATATCGGGGAAGCTTGCCTTCCCCATCTTCTTCTGCCTCGCTTAAAGCGGCGTCTTTAGCCTTATCTCCAATCTTTTCCACTTCCGCCTCGACAGAACCAGGCTCTTCCTCTTCTTCCACTATTCTGACTGTGGTTTCATCAACAACTTCTTTTTCCTTCCAAAACTTAACTTCTCCAGTTTTGGAATCAATCTTTGCCTTAATTACTTCTCCGCGCTCGCCGTATTCTTTCCTATATGCCGTAGCTATAGAGTCCTCAACTCCCTCAAGAACACGCGAGGGATCAACTCCTCTTTCTTTGGCTATTTGGTTTATTATTGTAACTATTTGCTTTAAATCCATTGTTATTTTTTCGTTTTAACCCTCTTTTTTTTGAAAGCCCCGCTTCTTTGCGGGGCTCTCTCTTAAGCTCATTATTCTACTTATCTCCCATTCTGTCAACTTCGGCTAGAAGCCAGCCTTTTCTACCGCAACAGCCATACCTTCGTATGAAGCCGAAGCTACGAGGTAGTTTGTCCCAGCATCATCAACAAACCAGCCATAATTAAAGGCGTACCCAGCGCCAGCAAACGGCGCGTATCTCACAGGGTTTTCGGCAACAGAGCCATCTTTAAAGGAAGATATTTCCCCCGGATCAGAAGAATACATATTTCCAAGATTAGGAGAAGATTCAATAGCAGAAGAAACAGAAGATAGAATTTCAGATTCAGTGTCTGTGGAAACTTTAGCTATGAATCCAGGAAGATCGCTCATATCGTCGCGATAAACAAACAAGGTAAAGTCGTCTTCAAAAGCGGCTTTCAAGCCTTCAGCGTTCATATCAGGAAGCAAGGCCGGCAGAAATTCGGAAAAAGATATGGGGCCAGCATTGTCGCTTATAACCAATTCTCTTATATCACCTTCTTCAATTTCAGCTTCTTCGCTTGAGGGGAATAAGGCGCTGATTGATTCGGCGGTAATACTTTCAACCGTGAGAGGTTCAACTAAGTCTGCAGACTCCGCAAAAAAAGATGCGTGAACAATAGCTTCTTCGGCTGTTTCTCCATTTTCTCCAGTTACCGGAGGTTCTTCGCCAACCGGAGGAGCAACTTCCTCTTCAGGAATTATTGCCGGAGGAAAAGATTCAGGAGATTCAACCGGAGAGAAAAGCAAAGGCTTTACTAAAAAGAAACCAACCGCACCTATGCCTAAAATAGCAAAAACAACCAGGCTAATAACAAGAGCTTTTTTCGAGCCGGGTTTTTTTGCCGAAACAGCAGAAGCATCGGCAGTATTAAATACTTTTTCGCTGCCTATCGGCGCTGGCGTAAAAGATTGGGGAGCTGTTTCGGTTCCGCCTGAAGCTTTAAGAGCTTCTTGGTCGGATTTCATTGTTTTAATTTGGTATCCCGATTCTTGCGGAGGAGGCGGCACAGCACCACCCGAAACGCCGACGGACGGCGGCGGAAAAACGGGAGAGGGAGCAGGTGCCGGCTGGGCTGGCTCCACTGGCGCAGGAGCAGGCTGACTCATAGGTTGAGGCGGTTCTATCGGAGCAGGAGAAACCGCAGGCTCAATAGGCGCTTGAGCTGCTGGAGAAGGGCCGCCAATAGGCCCGGGTTCTGGCACATTTTTTGGAGACCACTCGGATGGCGTCGGCTGATTGGTTCCTTGGAGAGGCGCAGGCGCCTGATTTGCTTCTTGTCCTGAAAGTTCGGACATCGGAGCATTATTCGGTTTAAGCGAGCCTGCGCCTTCGGAACCGCCAAAGCTTGGACGCATAGGCTGCTTTTCATTATTTTGTCCGTTCATATACTTAATGATAACAGAATAAATTAATTTTTAGTGTGCATAACTTATTAAAAACCCTGAAACATTGAATCGTAAAACCTGGATTCCCACTTTCACAGGAATGACATACGCAATACAGCCTCACCTTTCTATCTATATCCTTCGACTATGTTCAGAACAGATTGAAACGGAACAAAGCAAACAGATAAGCCAAAAAATAATTTAATAATATTAAAATATAAATATTTAAAATTAAGAAAATTTAAAAACCCCCGCTTCTAGCGGGGGTCGATGCAATTTATAGGAATAATTATTTTTTTTCTTCGGGCTTGAGCTGCTTGATCGAGAGGCCTATTTTTCCCTCTTCAACTTTTATAACTTTAGCTCTTACAAAATCCCCGACATTAATAACATCGGTAACATTCTTAACAAAGCCTTCTTTAAGTTCAGAAACATGCACCATTCCGTCGCGCCCGCCGCCAAGATCGACAATAGCGCCAAAATCAAGAACGCGCACAACATTTCCCTCTACTATTTCTCCAATATTATATTCCTTAAGAATGGCTTCGACTTCTTTAACTCCCGCTTCGAGCGAAGATTTTTCGGTAGCGGCTATGTAAACTTTCCCAGCATCATCAATATCTATAGTTACGCCAGTACGATCAATAATTCCATTAATCACCTTTCCTCCAGGCCCGATAAGCTCTCCGATGCGCGCAGGATCTATATCAATAACCTTTACCCGAGGAGCATATTTAGACAGTTCGGGGCGAGGCTCGCTAATCGCAGATGCCATTACGTCAAGTATTTTAAGCCTTGCTTCACGTGCTTGCTTTAATCCTTCCAAAAGAACGGGGAGAGGGATGCCTTTAATTTTTACATCCATTTGAATAGCATTTACGCCATCTTTAGTGCCAGCAACCTTAAAGTCCATATCGCCGTGATGATCTTCCGGCCCTTGGATATCGGTCAGCACTTTATACTTGCCTCCTTCCCCAGTCATAAGACCCATAGCTATGCCGGCAACCGGCTTCCTAATCGGAACGCCTGCATCCATAAGGGCGAGTATCGAAGCGCAAACCGTAGCCATAGAAGACGAGCCGTTAGAGGATAATATTTCCGAAACAATGCGAATCGTATAAGGAAATTCTTCTTGGCTGGGAATAACTTCTTTAACAGCTTTTTCTGCCAGAGCTCCATGGCCTATATCCCTCCTGCCAGGTCCGCGGAAAGATTTTGCCTCGCCAACAGAAAATCCCGGGAAATTATAATGAAGCATAAACCTTTGCTTTCCGCTATGCTCTATTGTTTCTATAACCTTCTCCGATCCCGGAGCGGCAAGAGTAACAGTTGCAAGCGACTGGGTATTGCCCCTTACAAAAATAGAAGATCCGTGAGTTCTCGGAAGAAGCGAAGTTTCACAATAAAGGTCGCGAACCTCATCAAGAGCGCGCCCATCTACGCGCGCATTTCTTGTAAGGGCGGCTTTGTGGACTTCTTCATCAATGTGCTTATCCAAAAGCCTCATTGCTTCCGAAAAATCGTCTTCGGTAAAACCGCTTTCAACAAGATGCTCTTTGAGGCTTTTTTCAAGAGCTGATAAAGCGCTTTCTCTTTCTGTTTTTTCTTTTATAAATAAAGCTTTTTCCAATTTATCAGAAAGATAATCAGAAACTGAAGATTTAAGCTCGTCAGAGGGTTCCGCCAAAGCAACATCAGCTTTTTCTTTTCCTATTTTTTTAATAATATCGCGTTCAAAAATGAGTATTTTTTCGATCTCCTTCATAGCTTCAGTGTACGAAGCAATTACTTCATCTTCGTTAGCTTCATGGCCGTCAAGCTCGATCATATTTATCTCCCCGTCAATTCCCGCTATAAAGCTAGAGAATTTCTTTTCCGAGTCTCGATCTTCAAGATCTTTTACGGAAGGGTTAAGAACAAACTCTTCTCCAAACTTAGCAAGAGACACGCCGGCAATGGGGCCTCCCCAAGGAATATCAGATATACCAAGAGCGATAGATACGCCAGTTATCGCTACAAAGTCGGGATCATTCTCTTCATCATAAGAAAGAATAGTTGCCGTAACCTGAATAGGGCGCCTTATGCGATTATCAAAAAGAGGGCGAATAGCCCTATCTATCAAGCGCGCGGAAAGAATAGCTTCTTGTGAAGGCCTGCCTTCGCGGCGAACATACTGGCTGCCAAGTATTTTGCCGATAGCATAAAATTTTTCTTCATAGTCAACGACGAGAGGCATAAAACCGACATCCTTATCTTCTTTATCCATAACAACGGTTGCGAGAACCGAGGTTTCTCCGTAAGTAGCAAGCACCGCGGCGTTAGCTTGTTCGGCCATGCGCGAGACTTCAACCTTGAGAGGACGGCCCGCTATTTCTGTTTCAAAAATCTTTCTATCAAAATCCATATTTTTTTCTTTTATTTTTTTATTATTTCTTGCTTGACGAAGAACGCTTGACGCTAGTTTGCTTGCTGCGCTTTGACTTAAAAATAGCTTTAGGCACTTCATCAATATCTATAAAACGATCAACTACTTCCTTGAGCTTTCCTGAAGTGGTTCTGCTAAAAGCTGCTACTTCAACTATCTTGCCAAGACCGACTTGGAGATATTCCACCAAGGGAATAAAATCGCCGTCGCCGGTTACAAGTATGACCGTATCAAAACTCGGCGCCATTTTAATGGCATCAACAGCCATACCCACATCCCAGTCAGCTTTCTTCGCTCCGCTCGGATAAACTTGAAGATCTTTCATACGAAGCTCGAGGCCCGCGTTTTCCAAAGCATCAAAAAAAGCTTCTTCTCCGGTTTGAGGATCGCTTGAGACAACATAAGCGATACTCCTAACAACATGCCGCCCTCCGGCGACATACTTGATAAGCTCCTTGTAATTAACTCTGCTTGCGTGAAGATTTCTGGCAGAGTGGTATAAGTTTTGGATATCAATAAAGATACCTACGCGCTGTTCTGTATTGATGGAATTAGCCATTTCTAGGCGGCTTTCTTGGAAACCTTTCTTTTTTTGGAATCTTTTTTAGCGGCTTCAGTGCCAATATATTTTTCCAGTTTACGGCGCTTACTGACCATCTTTAAAAGACCCCTCCTGGAATGTACATCCTTAGGATTCTTTTTAAGGTGGCTTGCAAGCTCATCAATCCGACGATTTAAAATGCCGACTTGAACTTCCGCCGATCCGGTATCGGTTTCATGCATTTGGCTACCTTTTATGATATTGGCTTTAACTCTTGGAGTAAGCATCAGCGGAATAATACTATAAAAAAGAGGCCGTTTCAAGGGGGAAAGATGGATGTTAAAACTTCCAGTTTTAATTATTTTACGACAGATTATGATAAAATTATGGCAATGGCTGAAATAGATAAGCTACTAAAAGACTACCTTGATTACCTGCAAATAGAGAAAAACCGGTCTCCGCGCACAAAGAAGGCATATGAAAGAGCTATTAATAGGTTTCTTAAATTTGCCGAAATAAAGGAACCTAAAGATATAACCAATGAAAAAATAAGAAAATTCAGAATATATCTTGCGGAAAATACTGAATTAAAGAAAAACACCCAAGCGTACTACGTTATAGCTATAAGAAACTTTCTAAAATACCTGATAAAAAGAGATTTTCCGGTACTCTCCCCTGAAAAGGTGGAGCTGCCTCAAATGCCAAAAAGGCAGATAGACATCATTGAATACAAAGATCTGGAAAGACTGCTCGAAGCGCCCGAAGGCAACTCTGTCCAATCAATGCGAGACCGCGCTCTTCTTGAAGTTCTTTTCTCTACCGGACTCCGCGTATCGGAGCTCTGCGCTCTGGAGAGATATATAAATATAGAGCGGGGAGAATTGTCGATAAGAGGAAAAGGAGGAAAGATAAGAGTAGTTTTTCTTTCAGGGCGCGCCAAAAAAGCAATAAAAGATTATTTAGACAAAAGAGAGGATGCTGAAGAAGCGCTTTTTATAACTTATACCAATTCAAACAACCCTCAACCGATAGGGAGGATGACTACCCGGACAGTTCAAAGAACCATAGACCGCTACGCAATAAAAGCGGGAATACCGAAAAAAATACATCCGCATACATTAAGACATCTGTTTGCTACAGACCTTTTAATAAACGGCGCGGATTTAAGATCAGTACAAGAGATGCTCGGCCATTCAAATATACAAACAACCCAGATATATACCCACCTTACAAACAAAGAGCTAAGGGATATACATAAGTCCTTCCACGGAAGAAGAAGAGAAGAATAAGGATTAATTACAAAGTTCAAAAAATTCCGGAATGGAAGAAAAAAATCGCAAGCTAATTTTTAAGCCGGAATAACGGGTTCGTAGACAAAGCGGGAAAATCCGCCCTTTATTTTTCCGGGTTTTAAGACTTCCATCCAAACAGCGTTTCCTTTTTGAACGGAATAATGGATTCCTGTTCCTTGGGGCTCCATTTCAAACTGTTTGCATTTCATATCACAAGGCGCTTCGAGAGGATATTTTCCTTTGCGGGAATCTTTTATGCCAAGCAGTTGGCAAGAACGCCCGCTTGTCACATAAACCCAAGGCCAGTATAAATCAAATTCCATATCCCCCGCTTTAGGCAAGCTTACCCCTTGAGGCAAGGCGTCTATGCCCGCTCTTGAGATGCTTAAATTTTTTAGAAATTCTCTGAAAGGCGCGAAAGAATACCCTGTTTCAGACAGTTCGCTAGCGGATTTTTTAACAACCTTTTTGGCGTCCTTAATCATTTCCTTATCTTCAGGCATTTTTTTTCCGAAGCGGGGATCTCTTTTTGTCCGGGAAAGAAGCCTGCCAAGCACAATTTTAACGGGGATATTTTTTTCCAAAATAAAATTAATTATTCCAAAATCATTGACGATTATTTCACCGTTCGGATTAAGTTCGGCAAATTTTTCAATTGCCGGAAATATTTTTTTAATATCTCTTTCCCCTACATAAGGAACAACTAGGGATATATCCTTTCCCTTCGAGGAAACAATAGAAACCGCTTCATCAATATCTCCAGAAGGAAAAGCGCGAGCGCAAGTTTCATGGCCAAAATAAATTCTTTTAGCCCGATTAAAAACATCATCGCCTAACAGCCTTTTTAAAAGCCTTAGAGAAACTTCGTGAGTTATATATTCCCGAGGCATAAAAGGAACTGTTTTCCTTGCCTCTGCGACAGGAAGAGGCAAAAGAATGCTTTTTAAATTGCGGATATCTGAAATATCGGAAAGCATAACGCATATTTCTTTTTCTTTGATGCTAAGCATTTTTTTCTGAAGGATAATTGTAATAACAGCGAGAGCCGGAACAAAACTTGCGAGAACCGATTAAGCAACGGCACTCATCAGGGGATTTTAATTCCATTGCCTTCTTAACAAGAGAAATAAGTTCGCTCCTTAAAGCGCCTCCTCTTGCCGGCACTTTAATGACATTAATACCCCATTTTTTAAAAAGGGGTATAGCACAAAGCCCGCAAGAGCGAATAATATTGCTAAGAAATTTATCTTTTTCAGAACGAACTGCAAAATCATTAAAATTATCTGGAGCGATAAAGGAGTTATCTTTTTCGAAAAGAAAACTGTTGTTTCCCAACCGGATTTTTCCCCTCCAATTTTTAAAACGGCTTATATCGATAACTTTCTTTTTTCCATTTAAAAACCAGCTGCAAAAAGGCAAAGCGCAAGAAGAATGCCAAGTAAGGCAATAACCGTCGCTCCAGGCACACGGATCGCCTATGCCAAAAACTTCGAGGGATATATTATCCTTCTTCGCTTTTTGCGCCATAGATTTAATTTCGCCAACAGTTACATCGCGGGGAAGGATGAAGCGGCGGATGCCGGGGACGTACTTGCTATAAAAACGTATTGCTTCGTAATTATTTGCCAAACCCCCGATACTTATATGAAAAGGCGTATTTATCCCCTCTTTTCTGATAGCGATAGCCACGGCAATATTAGAAATAATAATACCGTCAAAATCGAGAGGCGCCGTTTCTTTTGCCATACGGACAGCTAAATTCACTCTTTCCGGCGGATATTCGTGTTCATTTATCGCAAGCAAAGCTTTTTTGCCCAGCGATTTAATTGCTGTTACCGCAGAAGAGAGATCCTCGAGAGAGGTGTAATTATAAGTCTTGTACGGACGCCTATTCGGAGCCAGTTCCCACCCAAAAGCATCAGACCAGTACGGAGGAATATAACCAACGTAGAACTCATCAGCCCCCGCATCAGCGAGAGGACGAAGCTCTTCAGCTGAAGTGATATTGTCTATACCTACGACGATATCCATTTATAATCAATATATAACATGACAAACCGGCATAACCAAGTAAAAATTTGCGATTTATGCCTATTTGAAAGATAATTTTTCTAATCGCTCCCGTGGCGGAATTTGGTAGACGCGCATGGTTTAGGACCATGTTCCGAAAGGAGTAGAGGTTCAAGTCCTCTCGGGAGCACCGATATTCCCCACTTTGTGTGGGGATAAAAGGCTCCCAAAAAGAGGACTTGAACGTTGAGAGGGGCCGGGAGAACGTTCTAAACGGTCTCCCGTGTAGGAAATTAGACCGAGTCTTACGAGGTCGTCAGAAACCGTGGGTTTCTGAGGCGCAGCCGACCGGTAGGTCACGGCGAGCAGTGAAATTCCTCTCGGGAGCACCCGTAAAAACAATAAAAAAAAGGTTTTTTATTGTAACGAGGCAGGCAAAACGCCCTTTTGGGTGTTTTTTATGTCATCCGAGAAGAAATTAAGAAAGATAAGGAAAAAGCAGATTATTCCTGTTTTTTAAGCTATTTATATAACTTATTTTAGCTTGACAATTTTGTTAATTTATGATATGTTTAGACCATCCTAAAAAGGACTGCAGTTTAAAAAATTAATAAGAAGGAGTTGATTCGAAATGAGAAGAAGTTTAATAACCTTGGTAGTCTTTACTTCGATTATTTTAATCGGGGTGATAGTTAATTCATTGACAGGAGTTATATGGTTCGCTTTGGCGGCTATAATCGCATTGTCAGCACTCTTTATTTACCATGGATTGGTAAATATACCATCAAATCCCCCGCATTGCGGAGTGGTCACTTTTTTTGGAAAAAGAACTGACGAGGTGCTAGATGAAGGGATAAGATTTTTACCTCTAAACAAGATTATTTTTGACGTGATACCAATAAACGTAACGAGGATAAATTTTGATGTTCCTAAAGATACGTTTATAACGCTTGATAACGCAAGTATTCAAGTAGATATGTCAATAATCTTTTCCCCTGATACGAAAAATTTAAAGTCATTTCTAAATTCAGGCGGAGAGAAAGGCGTTAAATCAATTCTAAAAGATATTGCGTCGGAAAGAATAAGGACTTGGATCAGGTCTAATAATGAAGGGCCTCAAGACTGGGAAGAGGCAGTATCAGCCAATGGGGAAGCGAAGGCGATACTGGCAAAAACATTATTAGGAGAAAATATTAGTGAAATAAATTCACTGATACCAACAGCTACACTAATTAAATATTTTTCTAATCCTAAGATTGAACCGAATAAAATTGAAGAAGTTAAATGGGGAAAATCTTGGGAAAAGCTTGAAAAGAAATTTAGAGAGGAATTAAACCCTGAAGAAGTGCTTGCTCTTTCAGAGTCAGTGAAAGAATTAAGGGAGGTTGTCGAAGAATTAAGCCAAGGAAAAGGAAATCACAGTATTTCTTCTTTAGGAATAATCATCCATAGGCTTAATTTATCTGAAATAAGCCCCGCAGGAAACACAAAAGAAGCCGCAGACGAGCAAGCAAAGGAAGAATTGCAAAAAAGAGGAGAACAGCTTGAACTTAATCACATTAAAGATATGGTTGATATGCTCACAAAAAACATTGAGGGGCTAACTTCAGAACAGGCGCTTGAGCTGATCCAGACCGAGAGAGGTAAAATATCGAAGAATATTGATGAGAAGAAAATTAATCTCTCATCGGAAACTGTGAACTCTGTAAAAATGCTTCTTAATATCTTTGGAAATTCAGGAGGTGGGAAATAATGGATAGGCTAAAGAAGATTATCAAAAAAGTAGCGACTTGGCTGGTTATAATTTGTTTGGCTGTTGGAATTATTTCTCTCTTTGGCGGGAATAACAGCTCATCCGGCAACGGCTTAAAAAAGACTGTTTCGGAAGCGAGAAATTTGGTCGGAGCGGAAGAAAAAAGCTCTATGCCAAATGTTAAGATTGCTTCAGGCAAGACAGCTAATATTGAAGTTCCTCCACTAAAATGGACTTCTTGGATAATATGCGGAGGCCAATGGACATTCTATTCATCCGATAAGGTAAAAGTTAAGTTTTCTGATGGAAAACAAATTATTTATGAGCCGGGAATGAAAGAAGATGTCGGAAACCGAAAGGCTTTTAAAGTTTATAATCCATCTGCAGATAATTCTGTAATGATAGAGGTGACAGTTGAATAATTATTATGATTTATAAAACAAAAAACCCCAAGTGAAAACAAGGGGTCTTTTTTTACATAAATTTTAGTTGCCTATTAAATAAAGGTCTGCACGATAGTAACAACACTCCTTGCTACAAGCGCAATACCAATACCTACAGCTGCATAGATAAGCTTGTTTTTAGCTGAAGTCAATTTAGCTTCGGCTCCTCCGGCCGTAAGGTAATCGTAAGCGGCCCAAAGAATAAAGAATGCCGCGAGGGCAAAGAAAAAGGCAAAAGCCCACCCGACGATCCTATCTGCTAGATCTAAGATATCTTGAATACTCGAAACAGATGCGGAAGGCACTACAGGCGGGGTTTGAGCTAAAGCGACTGCCGGAATTATAGAATTTAATATTTTATTTTTCACTTTTTTATATCGTCAACATAACACGATGGCGACCTTTTTATTTTATTGTTGGATTATAGCAAAGTTTTTTAATAATTGTCCAAAAACTAAGGCGTAAGAAGAGTTTCTACAGACAGTATTATTCCTTTTGATAAAACTAAGACAGCTATGCCGATAGTAGTCCAGACTAAAGTCTTCTTGGCGGTGCTTATCTTTTTTTCATCTCCGCCAGCAGTAAGGAATTGGAAACCGGCCCAGATATACATAAGGGCGGCAATCGGAGCACCTATCTTTAACAGTAAATCAACAACAGCATCAACTATGTCCGCAACGCTGCTTCCTGACATACTAAGCGGATTAATTATTGTGTAATCTAGACCACTATTACCAGAATTATTACCTCCACTTAACTGAGCATTGGTTACATTAATGTTTAATATCTTATTTATAACCTTATAAAAAATATTCATCGTTTTTAATATTTATTTTATAACCAAGGTATTATTGATGCATCTACCCCTATTGCCTTAAAAATAGTGCCGATAAGGATACCTGCCCCGAGAGATATAACTACGCCAATTATCGCTGACTTTATTATAGTCTTTCCCCTCTTAATGCGAGTTTCGTCGCCTGAAGCAATCATTAAATTAAACCCTCCCCAAACAACCATTAATACGGCAAGAGGAATAATCAAGGTATAAAGGAAACCTATGATATTGCTTGCTATCTGTAAAAAATCACACCAGTTAGCTGAAAGATTTGTCACTTCAGATCCTTGGAATTTTTCCGGCGTAATGCCCGTTGAAAAGCTATATGGTTTTATTGTGCATGCCATAGTTTTTTTAGCGAATGATATTATTTATACTAAGCTCTGCCTGGGTAAGAGCTTCTCTTATATTATTTTCTCCGCTCAATACTGATTGTATCATTGTATTGAACACCTCGGAAACTTCTTCAACGGGGGGCATATTCCAGCTCCTGGCTATCAGCGCCTGCGAAGCAAAAACGCCAAGGGCCGGGGTATTAATATATTCCTGTATCAGACTCCTTAAAGCCGGGGGCCTACCGGTCGCAAGCAGATACCCTTCAGCAGCGGAAAGGTTGCTGGTAGCATAAGAAACAAAATCCCAAGCAATACTTTCTGAAGATGATTTATTAGAAACTGCTAATCCGTAATATCTTGCCGGAACTACCGGCGCGCCCGGATTGAATTGAGGCAAAGGCGCTATGCCAAAATTAAGAAAAGGATTTCTGCCAAGCAATATCGGCTTTGCCGATTGATAATCAATTATCATACCAACGCTTTCATCGGCAAAACCCGAATAACTGTCAACGGAGGGAGGATTAATGTCCGTATATAAATCGAGAGCCCTTACCCCCTCTGATCCCGAGAATCTGACAAATGACTTATTTTGCAAGCTTAAGTCCGCTCCCGCCTGCATAAATAAAGCATTTATTATATCAGTTGCCCTAGTAACCAACGGAGAGTATCCGCCGAAAGAAGCGGTAACGCCCCGAGAAACAGCAGTCTTAAAGTTATCCCACGTATTAGGAGGAAGAGCTATTCCTTCCTTGTCAAAAATATCCCTATTGTAATAAAGGGCGAGAGTATCAATGTAGAGAGGAGATGCATAGACCGTATTGCCGGAAGTAAAATCCTGCGAAGCCACTTGGGGAAAATTATTATTAAAACTGCCTATAGACAAGGAATTTTCCGGCGCCGGCACAATCTTATTTCCATGCTTGCTAAGCCAATCCGAACGCAACATAAATATATCCGGTCCGGTTCCCGCAGCGAGAGCATCAATAAGATCCTTTTCGTATCTCGCTTCTTGTATTTGCTTGTATTCTATTTCTACGCCTCTGCGTTCTTTAGTAAAACCGCTTATTGCTGGAGCAAAAGCGCTTTCGCTGTCTATGCCCCAAACCGTAAGGGACGCTTTTTCTCCGCCTGTGCGAAGACCAATGCCCGTAATAACCACTACGGCGAATATAATCACTACCAAAGCAACGACTCCTAATATTATCAGCTGGCTTTTGGATAGATTCATATCGATTTAATTATAACAGTTTATAAACAGATAACTCCCGCGACTTTATCTCCCGCTTTGAGATTAATAATCTTAACTCCTTGAGCGGCTCTCGATGTCTTGCGGACAGAGCTGATAGTCGTCTTTAATATCTGACCCTTTACGGAAATAGCTATAAGATCCTCTTCGTCGGTTATTATCCTTGAAGCGACAAGTTCGCCTGTTTTTGCCGTAACCGAAGCGGTTATTATGCCTTTTCCTCCGCGAGATTGGGTTTTGTATTCCTTAAGAAGAGTCTGTTTTGCATAACCTTTTTCCATAACATTTAAGAACATAGCGCTTCCTGACAAACCATCCGTAATAATATTAAAGGAAGATACGGTATCGCCGGATTTTAGAGAAATCCCCTTAACTCCGGCGGTAGCTCGAGACATAGGACGCACATCCGATTCTTTAAAGCGAATTGCCAGACCTTTCTTAGTGCCAATAATTACATCATCTTTGCCTGAAGAAAGCTTAACCCCTATCAAGCTATCCCCTTTATTAAGGTTAATAGCAATAATGCCGCTTCTCCTCACATTGCCAAACTCTTCAAGAGAAGTCTTTTTAACCATACCTAATTCAGTTGCCATAATGAGGTAGCCTACAGCGCTCTTTTTGCTGGCAGGATAAGCGACCATTGCAGATATTGTTTCTTGCGCCGGTATCTCAAGGAAATTGTGAACTGCCTTGCCTTTTGATGTCCTGGAACCGCTCGGAATTTCGTACACCTTTGTCTGAAGAACTTTTCCGCTTGCGGTAAAGAACAAAATATTGTCATGAGTATTGGCGGAAATAAAATGAGTAAGCACATCTTCGTCGCCAACGCTTGAGCCGATCACGCCTTTGCCTCCCCTGTGCTGACTTTTAATGCTTTGAGGAGGAAGCCTCTTTATATACCCTCCATGAGAAAGAGTTATAAGGCATTCTTCTTCAGGAACAAGA
>Ga0172381_10004128_pt1 | contig 15112 bp, 19 predicted proteins | sample Leawel6488metaG_FD_119754 | JGI IMG/M metagenome (GOLD analysis project Ga0172381, IMG submission 119754) | Leachate microbial communities from a municipal landfill in Southern Ontario, Canada - Leachate well 64-88 metaG | ecosystem: Engineered > Solid waste > Landfill > Unclassified | place...
AGAAGTTAATTTTTGGATTACTTTGAACGAGCCGATGATTTATTCTTTCGAAAGTTATCTGATTGGCGAATCGCCGCCGCAAAAAAGAAATATCTTTTCTTTTTGGAAAGTTATAAATAATTTGGCGGCTGCCCATCGGGAAAGTTACAAGATATTGAAATTAATTGATGCAAATAATAAAGTCGGTATTGCCAAACACAATATTTATTATGAATCGGCCGGAGGAATAATTAATAATACTTTAAAAAAGTTTATTGATTGGTTTCAAAATTTTCGTTTTTTGAACAAAATAAAAGATTGCCAGGATTTTATCGGTTTGAATTATTATTTTCATAATTATGTTAATTACGGATTCAATAATGAGTTTTCTTATGAAAAAAAATCCGATATCGGCTGGGGGTTGCATCCGGAGGGAATATATTACGTGTTAAAAGATTTAAAAAAATATAATAAACCGATTTATATCACGGAAAATGGTTTGGCAGATCGCGGCGATCAGCATCGTTCTTGGTATCTTGAAGAGATTTTAAAGAATGTCTATCGCGCGATTAATGAAGGTGTTGTAGTCAGGGGCTATTTCCATTGGTCGTTAATTGATAATTTTGAATGGGCGCAAGGATTCAAGCCGCGATTCGGCTTATACAAAATTAACTATCAGACTTATGAGCGCTTTAAGCGTTCTTCGGCAGAATTTTATGCCGACATCTGTAAAAATAACAGAATTTAATTATGTCTAAAGATTATTACGATATTTTAGGGGTTAGCAAATCCGCCAGCGCCGATGAAATTAAAACTGCTTTTCGCAAAAAAGCCCATGAACATCATCCGGATAAGGGCGGTAATGCGGAAAAATTTAAGGAACTTAACGAAGCTTATCAGGTTTTAGGCAACGTCGAAAAACGTCAGCGCTATGATCAATTCGGTTCGGCCGCTTTTAATGGTGGTAGCGGCGCGAATTGGGGCGGACAAGGTTTTGGCGGCTTTCAAAATGGTGGCGGCTTCGGCAATATGGATTTTGAAGACTTGGGAGACATCTTCGGCGGCTTTGGCGATATTTTTGGTTTTGGCGGCGGTAGACAAACTGCGAAAAAACAGGCGCGCGGCCGCGATATGGAAATGGCGCTTAACCTTGATTTTATAGACGCTGCCTTCGGCACCGAAAAAGAAATTAGTTTTTCTAAGAATGCGACTTGTGATCGTTGTCACGGCAATGGCGCGGAGCCGGGAGCGAAAGTCGAAACCTGTAAAACTTGTAATGGGAGCGGACGGGTGACGAAAATTCAGAGAACTATTTTAGGTAATATTCAGGCGCAGTCGACTTGTACGACTTGCGACGGCGAAGGTAAAATATATAGTCAAAAATGTACTAAGTGCCACGGGAGCGGAGTTTATCGCGATCAGGTTAAAATAAAAGTGAGAATTCCCGCCGGCATTAATGACGGAGAGTCGATTAGATTAAGCGGCCAAGGAGAGGCCGGTGAAAAAGGCGCCGCCTCCGGTGATTTATATTTAAGAATTAAATTGCAAAATCATAAAAAATTTCTGCGTGATGGTTATGATATTAGGACAGAAGAAACGATTAGCATAAAACAGGCGATCTTAGGAGACAAGGTTGAAGTGGAAACAATTCATGGCGCGGTTAAATTAAAAATTCCCGAAGGCACGCAATCAGGAACAGTTTTTAAGCTTAAAGAAAAAGGAATTACTAAATTACATAATCGCGGAATCGGCGATCAGTATATAAAAGTTACTGTTAAAATTCCTAGCAGTGTTACCAAGAAGCAGAAACAGATGTTGGAGGATTTAGGGTTATAAAAATATTTTTTAGAAATGAAAAAGGCGGGGCTCCGATTAAAGAGTTCCGCCTTTTAGAAAGTGCGTTTGGGTTTTTGTTTTACGACATCTCAGTCGCTGAAAGCCTCCCAGAATTCAAAGGTGTCCATGGCTGTAGGCATGTCGTCAGTTTCAAGGAGATGTTGCAGGGTGCCGGTTTTATATGGGCGATTTCTTCGGCTTCCTCGAGACTAAGTTTTTTTTCATTGATCGTTTTGATCATTTTTACAAGAGTCACAGACTTCACGAGCTTGAAGTCTACTTTCGGGCCGCGTTTTTTGATTTTTACACTTACGTCTTCCATGGTTCAGATCCTTTTTTTAAAAGAGATGAAACGGCCCGTGTTGGGGGTCTCGGTGTCGCCAGTCGGTGAATTGAGAGAGACCAGCCACTCAGCTTTTTCCAAGTTGAGATATTCCTCAACGGGACGAATGTCGAGAATCAGGGTTCTCTGGTTGTTTCGGCTGTGGTCGGTTTTTTCAATTACGGCGATGTTGACTACCATTTTTTGGATTTTTTCTCCGACCATGGTCGGATCAATGAAAAAATTTCTGGTCAGGAAGCGCCTGTTAATCAAATCACCGCGGCGGTAATGTGATGGAATCGGAGTCGTCTCGCCACCGAGAATGATTTCATGACCAGAGATGAATCTCATATGTGGGTCATTCGTGCCGGGGATGTTTGTCAGGACATTCATATATTCGGAAATGGTCCTGTACGTTGCGTTTACTTTTGTTGCGGTTGCGTTCATTTTCTGTTTTTTTTGGATGTTTACTATTAGGATTGGCTGTGTTTGACAATTAATTGTGAAAAGATCGTTAACGGAATATTATGTCATAGTTAATTATTTCTGTCAATATAAAGGCCTTTTAGAGCTATTTTCATTGACTTTTGCCTCTAGAATGCTAAAATAGGAGTGTCCTTATTATTAATATTTAAAAAATTATGTCCAATTGGTTCAAAAAGCTTTTTGGTTGCAAATGCCATTGTAATAGTGCTTGCCACTGTTCTTGCGATAAAAAATGTGAATGTGATAAAAAATGTGAATGTGAGGAAAAAACTGAAAAAACTAAGTAAATTTTTTTAAATTTTTTAAAAGCGCGATTTTTCGCGTTTTTAAGTAGCCGACAAGACAAATGCTTATCGATACCCATGCCCATGTTAATTTTGCCGCCTTTAAAGACGATGCCGAAGAGGTAATTCGTCGTTCTTTGGATAATGATACTTGGATGATTCTAGTCGGCGCCGAATTTAAAACTTCTAACCGCGCTTTGCATTACGCCAATAAATACGAAAAGGGTGTTTATGCGGCAATCGGTTTACATCCTATTCATTTAGAAGAAGGCCAGGTTGATAGCCAAGAAGAAGATAATTCCTATAGTTTTGTTCCTCGGTATGAAGAATTTGATTATGGCAGCTATGAAAAGTTAGCGAAATTTGAAAAAGTGGTGGCTATTGGCGAAATTGGTCTTGATTATTATCATTTAGACCCCACGAAAGATGTAAACGCCGTGAAAAAGAAACAGCATGAGGTTTTTGCCCAGCAGTTGCTTTTAGCCCGTAGTATTGATTTACCGGTTATTATTCATTGTCGCCAGGCTCATGACGATCTTTTGGAAATTCTTCAAGAGTTTAAAAAAGAATATGGTCACATTATTCCGACGGATCGGCCTTGGGGGGTTATCCATTGTTTTTCTGGAGACGAAGATCTCGCTTGGAAATATTTTCGATTAGGCCTGCTTATTTCTTTCACCGGGCTCATTACTTTCAGTAAGCAGTGGGATGATTTAATTAGAAAAATTCCGCTCGATAAGATTATGATTGAAACCGATACGCCGTATATGACCCCGGAACCATATCGCGGCGAAAGAAATGAACCGGTTTTAGTCCAATATGTCGCCAAAAGAATAGCTGATATTAAGAGCTTGAAAGTAGAGAAGGTGGCTGAAACTACTACTCGAACGGCTCGGGAATTATTTCGAATTTAGCCCTAAAAACAGGTAAAATTAAAAAATTCGAGTGTTGACATATAGGCGATTGTGCGCTATAAAAAAGATGTACCCTTTATCCACAAAGGGCTCGAAAGCCCTTTTTATTTTTGCGCTAAGATTATGAAAAATGAATCTTGGGCTCTAGCCCTAAAAGTGATGGCGAAATTAGCGGGTTGGATAGCCTTCCCGGTAATTTTAGGAACATTTTTAGGCCAGTGGCTAGACAAAAAATTTGGGACAGAACCTTGGCTCTTCTTGGCGACGATCGCTTTTGCCTTTTTAGTCTCCATGTACGGTTTGATTATAAACGCGCTCCAAGAATTTAAAAAAATTGACGAAGAGTATAGTAAAAATAAAAAAGAAAAAGATAATTTAATTAAGAAATAAATGGCCGAGGAAATAATCCATGAAAATACTTTGTTCGCTGAGCCGATTGCGCATATCGGTAATTTTCCGATTACGAATTCTTTAATGACTTCGGGTGTTGCTTTGCTTATTATTGTGATTCTCGGGTTGCTTGTTAGCCGAAAAATAAAAAAAGTGCCCACCGGTTTACAGAATGCGCTCGAAATGATTATCGAAGGTTTTTTAGGAATATTTGATGGCGTTACGGGCAGCCGGAAAAAGTCTTTGCAATTTGCGCCGCTCGTTTTAGCTTTTTTCTTTTTTGTTCTGATTAATAATTGGATGGGGATTTTACCAGGCGTCGGATCAATCGGCCAAATTATGCAAACTGATGAAGGCAAATTTTTTATTCCCTATTTGCGTGGCGGGACGGCTGATTTAAATACGACTTTAGCGTTAGCGACCATCGGCGTCGTTATTAGTCATATTATCGGAGTAATGGCTGTGGGCGCTTGGAAGTATTTAAATAAATTTATTAATATCAAAGCCTTTCTAGAAATTCCGAAGAAAGTTATGAAGGACCCGACCGTGCTTTTAGTTAATCCGATTAAAGCTTTTGTAGGACTCATCGAAATTATCGGTGAACTCGCTAAAGTCGCGAGCCTTTCTTTCCGTTTATTTGGTAATGTTTTTGCTGGGGAAGTATTGCTAGCGTCAATGTCAGCGATTCTTGCCTTCGGTATTCCAATCCCGTTTCTATTACTTGAGGTTTTAGTCGGTTTAATCCAAGCTTTAATTTTTGCCATGTTAATTTTGACATATTTAACCATTAACACGACGGAAGAAGAACACTAAGAAATTTATAAATTAAAATATTAATATTACAACACTATGGAAACAGCTATGTTAGCTAAAGCCATCGCTATCGGCGTTGGCGCAATCGGTCCGGGTTTAGGAATTGGTTTTATCGGCGCTAAGGCGATGGAAGCGATTGGTCGCAATCCAGAAGCCGCCAATAAAATTTTAGTTCCGATGTTACTTGTCTCCGCTTTTGCCGAAGCTATCGCTATTTATGCGTTAGTTATTGCTTTCAGCATCAAATAATCATTTAACGAATTTCCCCTGAAAATTTCGGGGGAAAACGCTAGATTATTATTAAATTTATATGGAATCATTAATTTCAACCTTTCATATCGACTTAAGACTTTTTATTGCTCAGTTGATTAACTTTGCGATTGTTTTTTCGGTCTTATATTTTTTAGCTTTCAAACCGCTCGTTAAAACCATGACGGAGAGAACGGAAAAAATTGATAAAAGCTTAAAAGACGCGGACGAGATTGAAAAACGCTTAGCGCTAACCGAAAAAGAAAGAGAAGAAATTATTGCCGCCGCCAAGAAACAAGCGAATTTAATCGTTGAAGAAGCGAGCGCGCGCGGTGAAGAACGTAAGAATGAATTAGTCGCCAAAGCTAAGGAAGAAATTGGCCAAGTTATTAATGTCGAGAAAGAAAAATTAGTGCGCGATAAATCAGAAACTTTAAAAGAAATAAAAAAAGAAGTGGCCGAACTGGTTGTCATGACCGTGGAGAAACTACTCAATGAAAAAATGACGAGTGATAAAGATAGAGAATTAATCAAGAAGCTCGTTAAATAACTATGAAAATATCAGTTCAACAATACGCCAGAAGTTTATACGATTCTGTTTTTGAAAAATCAGAAAAGGAAGTTAAGGCCGTCTTAAAGAATTTTGTCGCGCTTTTGGGACGGAATAGAGAATTAAATAGAGCTGAAGAAATTATCCGTGTTTTTAGTGAACTATGGAATAAAGAACATGGCGAAATTAATGCAGTTTTAGTCAGCGCACGCGAATTGGGCCCGACCGCTCGCGAAACTGTAACGAATTATTTAAAAGAAAAGACGAGCGCGAAAAAAATAAGTTTAAAGGAAGAAATTGATAAAAAATTATTAGGAGGTTTTGTTTTGAAATATGATAGCAAGGTTTTAGATGGGAGTTTAAAAACTAGTTTAGAAAATTTGAAAAATAATATAAGTAATTAGATAAAATAATATGTCAACTACAAAGGATTTCATAATTGAACAGCTGAAGTCGGAAATATCCGGTTATAAGGCTGAAATTAGTGAAAAATCAGTCGGTAAAGTCCTTAAGGTCTCCGATGGTATCGCGCTAGTTTCTGGTTTAGCCGAAGCCATGATGTCAGAAATTTTAACTTTCAAGACGGAAAAAGGCGAAGTGGCCGGCGTAGCTTTAAACCTTGAAGAAAATCAGGTTGGTGCCATTATTTTAGGCGACTATACGGCGATTAAAGAGGGGGATGAAGTCCAAGCTACGAAAAGAATTCTTGAAGTTCCGGTCGGTGAAGCCGTTATCGGTCGTGTTTTAAATCCATTAGGCGAACCGCTAGACGGTAAGGGTAAAGTTGAAACCAATAAATTTTATCCGATTGAAAAAATCGCGCCCGGTGTTATTACTCGCGCCTCAGTTAAAGAACCGGTGCAAACTGGTATTAAAGCGATTGACGCCATGATCCCGATTGGCCGTGGTCAACGCGAACTTATCATCGGCGACCGCCAATTAGGGAAGACTGCTATCGCGATTGATACGATTATTAATCAGAAAGGACAGAACATGAAATGTATTTATGTTGCGATTGGCCAAAAGGAATCTAAGGTGGCTGGTATCGTCGCGAAGTTAACTGAAGCCGGCGCGATGGATTATACAACGATTGTTTTAGCCGGCGCTTCAACTTCCGCCTCCTTATTATACATCGCTCCTTACGCCGGTTGCGCGATGGCGGAATATTTTCTTGATAAAGGTGAAGATGTTTTAGTTATTTATGATGATTTATCGAAGCACGCCGTATCATATCGTGAAATTTCTTTATTACTTCGCCGCCCTCCAGGCCGCGAAGCTTATCCGGGTGATGTTTTCTATTTACATTCCCGTTTACTCGAAAGAGCTTGTAAGTTAAACAAAGATTTCGGCGGCGGTTCAATTACCGCTCTCCCGATTATTGAAACCCAGGCCGGGGATTTATCTGCCTATATTCCGACCAACGTTATTTCGATTACCGACGGTCAAATTTTCTTAGAGCCGGATTTATTCTATAAGGGTAATCGTCCGGCTGTTAACGCCGGTTTATCAGTTTCCCGTGTCGGTTCATCTGCTCAAATCAAAGCTATGAAAAAAGTGGCTGGTAAAATGCGTTTAGAGGCGGCTCAATATCGCGAGCTCGCGGCTTTTGCGCAATTTGGTTCTGATTTGGATGCCGATACTAAGAAGAAATTAGATCGTGGACAGAGATTGTATGAGATCTTTAAACAAGATCAATATCAACCGCTTGAAGTCGCTAAACAGGTAATTACTTATTATTCCCTAATCAATGGTTTAATGGATAACGTTCCGGTTGAGAAGATTCGAGAATTTGAAGCCGGTTTATATAAATATGCTGATTTAAATGACGCCGTTCTGAAAGCGATTAACGAAAAGAAAGAATTAGACGAAGCGATTGAAACACAAATTAAGAAATTATTAGAAGATTATAAGGCGACGGTTGATTATTTAATTAAGTAAAACCATGGCGAAGACTAAAGAAATCTCTCGCCGCATAAAATCCGTTACTTCCACTAAGAAAATTACGAAAGCAATGGAAGTCGTGTCCGCGGCGAAGATGAGAAAAGCAATTGAAGCAGTTTTGAAGACTCGTACTTATGCTAATTTAAGCTGGGAGACAGTTTTGCATTTGGCGCGTCTTGAGAAATCGCGTAGCGAATCCTTGCACCCCCTACTTAAACCCCGGAAAAAAATAAAAAAAGTCGCTATCATTTTAATTACTTCTAACCGCGGTATGTGCGGCGGTTATAATGCAGCCGTGATTGCCAAGGCTAAAGAATCAATCGCCAAGCACCCTGTACCGACTGATTTTATTTTAGTCGGTCGAAAAGGAGCGGTCGTTCATCGCCAGAATTATAGCGTCGCGGCTGAGTTTGCTAAAAGTGATATTTTAACCGATGCTCGAGAAATCTATCCGATTGTAAAAATGGCTTTAGGTGATTATGCGCATAAAAAATACGATAAAATTTTAGTGGCTTATACTGATTTTGTAAATCCGGCTAAACAGATTCCTCGCGTAAAACAATTAGTGCCGGTTGAAATTGAAAGCCAGGAAGAGTACCTCGGTATCGTCGGCCAAGATTCTAAAGTTGGCTTTACTAAAGAGATGTTGAGCGAAAAAACAAAGAAACATTTGAGCGCTGAGGACTATATTTATGAGTATACTTTTGAACCAAATCCGCGTGAAGTTTTAGATAAGATGATACCGCGTTTAGTTGAAATTCAGTTATATCAAGCTTTTCTGGAGGCAAACGCCTCTGAACATAGCGCGAGCATGACCGCGATGCACCAGGCGACGGAAGCAGCAACAGATATGGTTAATGAATTAACGTTATTCTATAATAAAGCGCGCCAAGCGGGTATTACCGCCGAAATCGCGGAAATCAGCGCGGGAGCGAATGCTTTGGCTGAATAATATGAAAGATTTAATAGTTTCTAAAAATTTAATAGAAAGCAAAATTCTGATTATCAGAGGCGAAAAGGTAATGTTAGATAAGGATTTAGCCGGGCTATATGGTGTTTCCACTAAAAGATTAAATGAACAGGTAAAAAGAAATATCGATAGGTTTCCGAATGATTTTATGTTTGAATTAACGAAAGAAGAAATTAATCTTTCAAGGTCGCAAATTGCGACCTTGAAAAGGGGGTCTAATATTAAGTATTTGCCCCACGCCTTTACTGAACATGGGGTCCTAATGTTATCAAGCGTTTTGAATAGTCAGAAAGCGATTCAAGTAAATATTGCTATAATGAGAGTGTTTATTTTAATGCGAAAACTTTCCTTCTCTTATGAAATTTTAGATAAGCGGTTATCGGCCCTAGAAAAGAAATACGGAAATCAAGACGAAAAAATTAAAGATATTTTCGAGACGATAAAGTTTCTGATAAAAGGTAATATAAATAATAAACCGAAAGTTATTAAAGGATTTACAGAGTAAATAAAAAAGTCGCCGTAGCGGCTTAGAGGTGATTGGAGGAAATTTTATTTCCAACCAAAAACGTTGGGTATGAAAATGAGGCAGACTACTCCGCCAGCCATAATCAATAGAAACATCAGAATTCTGCCGAACAAGCTAGTATCCTCTTCGATATTTCCCAAGATGGCCATGTGGAAAGCGGTTAAGAAGGTTAAAGCTCCAGCACTCCAGAAAGTTAAGGCAATCATTTTCAGGGTTCCGAAGACAATAGTCATTCCTAAGCTTATTCCGATTAGGAAGAGAAAAATTAATTTTACCGTTTTCATGATAATAAGGTAGCTATTCAATTTGAAAAGTAATATAATATTTTAAATAATTTGTCAATAATATGTCAGAAAACAAGAAAAACATCGGGATTATCAAGCAGGTTATCGGCGTCGTTGTCGATGTCTATTTTGAAAATAATTTGCCCGAAATTTATAATGCCTTGGAAGTTAATTTAAACGGCCAAAAATTAGTCTTAGAAGTTGAACAGCATATCGGCTCAAATGTTGTCCGTTGCGTTGCTATGGGTACAACTGATGGTTTGAAGAGAGGCGATGAAGCCGTAGATACGGGCATGGCTATTTCAGTTCCAGTCGGCACGGAAACTTTGGGACGTATTTTTAATGTATTAGGAGACGTCGTTGATGGTGGTGCGCCAGTTAAAACCGCAAAAAAATATCCGATTCATCGTCCCGCGCCAAAATTTGTTGATCAATCTATTAAAGCGGAGGTTTTAGAAACGGGCATTAAAGTTATTGATTTGATTTGCCCAATTGTCAAAGGCGGTAAAGTCGGAATGTTCGGCGGTGCTGGTGTTGGTAAAACCGTAGTTATTCAAGAATTAATTCATAACATTGCTTCAGAACATGGCGGCTATTCAGTTTTCGCCGGTGTCGGAGAGAGAACGCGCGAAGGTAATGATTTATATCATGAATTTAAAGAATCGGGCGTTATTGATAAAGTATCAATGGTTTTCGGTCAGATGAATGAGCCACCTGGCTCCCGTGCCCGTGTCGCTTTATCCGGTCTTTCTATCGCCGAATATTTCCGTGATGAAAAGAACCAAGACGTTTTATTCTTTGTCGATAATATTTTTCGTTTTACTCAGGCCGGTTCCGAAGTATCAGCCTTGTTGGGTCGCATGCCTTCAGCGGTAGGTTATCAGCCAACTCTCGCCTCAGAAATGGGAGAGCTCCAAGAAAGAATTACTTCGACTAAGAATGGTTCTATTACCTCTATTCAAGCGGTTTATGTGCCGGCTGACGATTTGACCGATCCGGCCCCGGCGACGACTTTCGGTCACTTAGATTCAACCGTTGTTTTGTCTCGTTCTTTATCCGAGCTTGGTTTATATCCGGCCGTTGACCCCCTAGACTCTTCTTCGATCGTACTCGATCCGAAAGTAGTCGGCGTCGAACATTATGAAGTTGCCCGCGGCGTACAGAAGATTTTACAACGCTATAAAGATTTGCAAGATATTATTGCTATTTTAGGCATGGAAGAATTATCTCAAGAAGATAAAATTATTGTCGCTCGCGCTCGTAAGATTCAGAAATTCTTATCTCAACCTAATTTCGTGGCCGAAACATTCACTGGTCGCCCCGGTAAATACGTTAAATTATCAGACACGGTTCGCGGCTTTAAGGAAATTTTAGATGGTATGCATGATGATAAGTCGGAAGATAGCTTTTATATGAGAGGCGGCATCGAAGAGATTAACGAAGAATAATTCAATTAAACTATGTCTCAAAAGACAATAAAATTTGAAATTGTTACTCCGGAGCGAGTTGTTCTAAGACAAGAGGCGCTTCAAGTTACCGTTCCGACCACTAGCGGAGAAATTACAATTTTGCCCGATCACATCCCCCTGGTTTCAATTTTGCAACCCGGAGTTATTGAAGTTAAACGGGTCGATAACGTAGTGGAAATTATGTCTGTTTCGGGCGGTTTTATCGAAGTTTTGAAGGATAAAATAGTGATTTTAGCCGATACGGCTGAGCGCGCCGAAGAGCTTGATGAAGAAAGAATTAAAGAGGCTCATAAGCGGGCGGATGAACTCAAAAAGAACGCGAAAGCAGCCGATGATATTGACTTTGCTGATGTTTCGGCTAGAATTGAGAAAGAACTGGCTAGATTACGAGCCGTAAATAAATGGAGAAAATTAAAGAATATTAACAATAAAAATTAAGCCAGTTAGTAGTAAAAATAAAAAATGAAAAACACCATGGAAAATCCAATTTTTGATTCGCACGCTCAAGTAATTGAGCAGAGCTGGCAAGAATCACGCCAGAATGAAATCATTAGCCGTCTGAAAGCTAATGAAGATTTGCAAACAATCATGAATTATTTTCCTGGGTTCCAGGAAGCTTTTCATGAACTTGATACGATTGATTGTTCTGATGGGCGCGTGCTTAAGGGCAAGAAAATCGGTATCGCCGGTAGCGGTGCATTACTACCCACAGGAGAGAGAGCAAAGTTCGTCGAGCACTACAGAGGTAAGATAAAAGAGCTGACGACTCATCGCGATTGCGGAGCGGCGGCCAAAAAATTTAAAGAGCTCAAAGCGCTAAACCCGGAATTAATCCCGGCCGGAATTGATAACGCCGATGACTATGGTGCCTATTGCGGCGAGAAATTAGCTGAGGAGCTTGGAGCAAGACATCGTTTCCTTGAAATGAGCGAGATGGCAAGCGAGTATCACAACGAAGTCGCGATTGTGCTTGATGCCACCGCTCGCTTTGACTCGACTAACCTCAACAATTTCCCGCCCCACTTTGTTTGCACCGGTGCTGGCCTTGGTTTCAGCCCAGAGTACATGAAATCAGAAATGGAAACTTTGGCCGGGATCGCCCTTGGTAGTCATGGTTACAGCAGCAAACGTTTTAACCGCGATAACCCACTTTACATCATAGTGGCAGCGAAAAACTATGCTGAGCAAATCGAATGGGAAGCCGTCGCCAAAGAAGTTTCACACAAGTTCGGCGATCAGGTCTCAGTCAGAGGATTTGTGAGCCCGGAGCAAAGATAAAAAATCAGATACCCGTCACTTGGCGGGTATTTTTAAAACCATTATTATTTTTTATATGATTAAATCAAAGACAATTCTTATTACCGGCGCTTCGTCGGGCATTGGACGCTATATCGTCGAAACCCTGGCGGCTCGCGGACATTTTGTTTTTGCTGGTTACCGCGACCCAAAGGATGCTTTAGAAATAAAAAAAATTAACCCCGAGAAAATACAGCCAATTTTGCTTGATATCACAAGCGAAGAGTCGATTAGCCAAGCAAAAAAAGTCATAAACGAAACCGGCCGCGAACTTGATGTCTTATTCAATAACGCCGGCCTGGCTCTCGGCGGGCCGTTAGAAGCTATTAGTATTGAGTCGATTAAGAAACTTTATGAAGTTAATTTTTTTGGTTGCGTTAAAATGATTCAAAACTTTTTACCGCTCCTGAGAAAGAGCCAGGGAAGAATTATTAATATTAGCTCTATTTCAGGGCTACTGGTAAATGCTTTTTTAATTCCTTATTCCTCTTCTAAATATGCGGTCGAAGCTTTGTCTGATGGATTACGCCGAGAGTTGAAATTACAGAAAATAAAAGTAGTGATAATTGAACCAGGATCAATAAAAACGCCGATTTGGAAAAAATCGACTAATTGGTCAGAAGAAATTATGCAATCTCGGCCGGATATTTTAGCCCTCTATCAGCCGGCAGTTGATAATTTTCTTAAGTTTTTACGTCTTAATGCTAAACGAGCGGCCGAGCTAAGTAAATTAAAGCGAGCGATTATTAGGGCTGTCGAAAGCCAAAGACCGAAAGCGCGCTATCAAGCCTATTTTACTAATTGGCTTTTGGCCATGTTCGTTAAATTAATGCCAGCTAAATTTATTGATTGGCTTTTTGATCACTTTCTAGATAAATAAAATCCAGCCGAAGATAATTAGGCCTAATACTACCCGGTACCAGCCGAAAGGAGAAAAATTATTTTTTTGGATGAATTTAATAAAGAATTTAACGCCGATAATGGCCGTAATAAATGAAGCGATAAAGCCGACGAGCCAAATAATTAGGCTTTGTGTATCAAGAGCCATAAGAGTAGCGCGGCTTTTTATTAAATCAAGCCCGGTGGCAGCGAGCATTGTCGGAATAGCTAAGAGAAATGAAAACTCAACAATGTTTTTTCTGCTTACCCCCAAGCTTAGACCGCCAATAATTGTGGCGGCGGCACGAGAGACTCCTGGGATAATCGCCAGCGCCTGAAAGACGCCAATAATTCCGGCCTGTTTGTAGGAGATGTTTATTTCTTTTTCTTTGTCATCGACGTTGGCCGCTAAATTTGCTAATTCTTGGCCGCTAATTTTTTTTGAATAATATTTTTCAAACAAGATTAAAATTATACCGCCGATTAGTAGGGCGCCAGCGATGATATAATTATTATCCATCAAATAGTTTTTAACTATTTTATAAAATATTAAGCCGATGATGGCCGTTGGTATGAAAGCGGTCGCGATTTTGCCGATTAAATTCCAGGAAGACCAGATTTTTTTCCAGTAAAGAACAACAATGGCGAGAATGGCGCCCAATTGAATAGAAATTTCAAAAGTTTTTAAGAATTCGGTCGAGGGAATTTTTAGCCACTCGGCGGCAATAATCATATGCGCCGTGGAAGAGATGGGCAAAAATTCAGTTAAACCTTCGAGTATTCCTAAAATTAAACCATGGAAAATTGTCATATTTTTATGAGCTAGCGATTATCTCCTGAGCCGTTAATTACGTTTCTGGCCAAGCGAGAATTAGTTTTTTCTAAATTAGTTTGCGCAACATCATCAAAATTTATTCCTAACAGGTCAGCTAATTGTGATAAATACCATAAAACATCGCCTAGCTCTTTTTTAATTTCTTCGCGGTCAGAGGGTTCGACAATTTTATTTTTGTCGCGCCAAATTTTCTTTATTTTTTCAGCCACTTCTCCAGCCTCGCCCATTAAAGCGAGGGAGGCATAGATAAAAGCGGTCTCTTTTTCAGGGAATTGGGCCGTCTCTTTCGCCCTTAATTGATATTCGTTAAAAGTCATATATTTATTATTATAGTTATATTTTAACCTAGTTTAATGAATAAATAAACCCACTTCAAGTCTGGGGATATTTTTGCTATAATAAGCTTAGAGATTTATCTTATATTTTTTATTATGGTCACTAAAAAGATTATTAAAAAAACAAGAAAAAAACCGGTTATCGTTGCGGTTTCGGGCTATTTTAATCCGCTTCATGTCGGTCACCTTGAAATGATTCAAAAAGCCAAGAAATTAGGCGATAAATTAGTGGTGATTATTAACAATGATAAACAGGTAGCCCTGAAAGGACGGGTGCCGTTTATGTCGGAGAAAGACAGAATGAAAATCATTAAAGCTTTGCGCGATGTCGATGAGGTCGTTTTATCAATTGATGACTATAAATTACCAAGCGGAGAAATTCCAGTAATAAAATCTTTAGCTAAAGTTAGACCGAACATTTTTGCTAACGGAGGAGATCGTCATAATATTGTCAATGTACCGGAATACGATATTTGTAAAAAATTAAATATAAAATTAGTCGACGGATTAGGCAATAAAATCCGGGCTAGTTCAGAAATGATTGCTCGCGCCGCCAAAGCTCGGTTGCATGTGATTGAAAATAAATAAGCGCGTGTTATGAAAAAAATTACTCGATATTTTTTAATTGTCGCCGCCGTTTTACTCACTACCAGTCTGATTATCGGCCTTTTCTATATTCGTCTCGCTTACCGCGCTCTTATCGCTAACGAAAAAAACTTTCCTCCGGTGATTACTAGAATTTTAGAAAAGTTAA
>Ga0172381_10004129_pt1 | contig 15112 bp, 14 predicted proteins | sample Leawel6488metaG_FD_119754 | JGI IMG/M metagenome (GOLD analysis project Ga0172381, IMG submission 119754) | Leachate microbial communities from a municipal landfill in Southern Ontario, Canada - Leachate well 64-88 metaG | ecosystem: Engineered > Solid waste > Landfill > Unclassified | place...
CTGCATATTCTTTAATTTCATCAACAACATCTTGTCTATAACTTATTGCTTCTGCTTGTATATCAGAAGCATATTTAATATCACCTTTTAATTTTTCAGTTAAAATTTTAACTTTTGATTTCCATAATTTAGAAGATTCTAACATTTTTTTGGTTTCTAAACTTTTTTTAACTTTATCATCAGATTGATCTAATTCTGGTGTTTTACTTTCATTATCAGACATAATTATATTATATTTTTTATGTTATATATAAAAAAAAGTAAATTGTTGATTAAATTTTAGTAAAATTGAGGTCAAAATAATAATTGAAACTATATTGATTTGATGGTTTAGATTGACTATATTGAATTGTTATCAAATCAAATTTATATGGATCAAAACCTGCAATATTCATATTACTTAAATTTTCAGATTTATAAACACTTACGTCAAAATTTGGATTATATTGTAAAAATATATTGTCTTGAATTGATTGTTTTTTTATATCATAATAATTCACATAAAAATCAATTTTATTCAATCTATATCTTCCAAAAATATTAGCATTAATATATTCATATATTGCATTGTTTATATCATTCGAATAAACTTCATCTGAATTTATATTTTTAAAAACACGTTGTTCTTTTATCTTAAAAAATAAATAATCTTTTAATATTGTAGAACCGTTAATAGTAATTTCCCATTTAGTATTATTATTTAATGATGCTGAATTTTGACTAAATAAAGATATAGATTGATTATTAGCTTTTAAATCTGTTAAATTTTCATAATAATTTACTTCTTTATTTTTTGCTAAAGACACATCATAATATTGATATCCATTGTTTATATCACTAACAACTTGACTAAAATTAATAGAATCATTATTAATATAAATATTATCTTCCGAATAAATTATTTTTCCACCAAAAAATGTTCGTAATTCTTTCTGATTCATTGTGCCAGGAACAGAATTTGTACTAAATTTTTTTAAAATTAAATTATTTTTCATATTATTCTAATTTTTTCATCATAATTGAATTACCACTTTCATTTCCAATAATTTCAAAATCAAATGATTCATACCAATTATCTAAAATAAAACCACCATTTTGTTCTTCAGCATTATCACTTTCTAATAATATCATATTCACATCATTATCATAACATTCTTCTTCAAAATCTAAATATAATTCATTACCATAACCCTGACCACGAAAATCATAATCTACATTTATATTATTTAAAAATGCAATAGGAATTTCAATATTATCAATATATTTATTATAATCAATTTTTCTATTTAGAAACCAATTTTTAATTTTCTGTAAATCACTATGAATAATTCCTTCATAGGATCCATAATCTTCTGTTTTTGATAAAAATATAGAATCATTTTTTTTATTAAAATCTAATATTTCTTTAATATATTTCATTATTTGTTTTATTTTTTTGGATATAATGGATCAATAATATATTCATAACTAGAAAGATTTGAAAATGCTTGTTTATTATCATTTTGTTCAGAATTAGTTATAACATAAAAATCATTGTCCCAACATGAATTAAATATAAATCTACTACCAAATTGATATCCATATTCATCAACAATAGGAAATATTGATTTGTCTTTATCAGTATTTTTCAATTTTAATGGTGATGAATCTGGATTAACTTTTGAAAATATTAATTCATTTATCAATCCGAATTTTTCATATGATGTATCAAATTTATAATTAGATGCCCATTCATTTATACTTGAACCAGAATAATATAAATATGTATTGTTAAATAATGAAATATCATTGAATATTGGTTCATAAGTTCCATTATATCTATAAATAGAATTATTTGTTGATACATTATTTGAAACATATACTGTATTTAAATTATCTTCTTCTATATTCAAATTCATATATCTTGCTAATGGTTCAACAACATTATATTTTTGTTTTTGTTCTGTGCTATAATATGTTTGATATTTATCATAAATATTTGTTAATGGTCCAGATATTGCACCTTTGATATATGATAATTTTTTTGTTTCAAGTATTTCAGGTTCATTTATAGATAATATAAATGGTGGATCAACTTTACCCCAATTTGTATTTTTCATAGTATTACCAGAATTAAAAATATTTATTGGACCTGTTGATCCTGATTGTGCGTCATTATCAATATAATAATAGGTTATACCTGAATTAAATTCTGACAATAAATTCATATCAGAAAATGCATTAATAAAATTGGATGCTGTAATTATTGATGGATCATATTCATCTGAAACAGTTTCCAATTTTCCAGATAAATAACAATCACCTACACCAGTTTCACCAGACTTGGTACAAGAAATTGTATTAAAATTTAAATTATCACCATTCAATGTTTTTGAAGTATACAAACCATATTTTTCACCAAAAATTGGAACATTATTTAAACTTATATAATTTTGTTGAATTGGTATCCTAATATTAATTATCACTAAAAAATTTTTAAATTTTTCATTTAAAAATATATGAATTCCATTTACTGATTTATCAATTATTGTATTTCCACTTAATCCATTTTCAACTAATCCAATTCTGTTTGAACCATCATAATAATCATAAACATCATTCAATATAATTGAAAATTTATAATTGTTAAAATTTTTAGAAGAATCTGTAATAATATTCAAAATTTTACCATCAATATCACGTGATATACTTTTAACAGATATTGCATTTATATTTAATCCTTTAAATAATGTTATAGAATTTGAATATTGATCACCAGATTGAAATGTCGAATATTTTAATGTTGGATTTACAAAATCCAATGAATTAATTTCAAAATATGTTTTATTCTTAAAAAAGTAATCAAAATAATCTACTTCAGATTTTAAATATAAATCAAGATTAAATTTTTTGCTAAAATTATCCATAAAATCAACTTCAATATTAGTAGTTTGATTTAAATATCTAATTATATTATTTGTATTACCTGAATAAAAATTACCTATTCTATAAAAATAATCAAGGTTTTTTTCACTTTCTAATGCTGCACCTTCTTTTATATTACAAGTTCCATTATATATGTCACCAATATTGATTGAATTATTCAACTTATATGGATAATCACACTTAGAATTTGATCCAGCAAAACCCCATTTACAAACACTTTGATTTTTTCTCCAAATATCAGTCAAATTATTAAATGCAATTTCGTATAATTCATCATCTGCTACATATTCCGAAGATACATTCATTGTCTGATATTGACCATCTTCACCTCTTGGGTTAACCATATAATTTTTAGTTAAAACTGATGTGTCATTATAATCAATTGTATATAACTTGTTTTCGCTTGTAGGATAATAAACATCTTTTTCATAATCAAAATCTGAAAAATTAGTATTTACTATATTGAAATCAAAATCTTTTATATCACTAAATTTCAATCTATAAACTGGATATTGTAATGGTTTATCACTATATGAATAAATTGGTTTAGTTGTAAAATATTTACTATTACTTCCTCCTTTCCAATATGTTAATGAATCTGGAAATGAATTTATAGCATAATCAGATTGAATAAAATAATTACCATCACGTTGTTTTAAAATATGATAAATTCCATCAATATTTATAACATACAAATCACCAAACATTGTTTTTAATTCACCATTTTCATAATATGGATCAATATTAAAATTTTCTGTAAATCCCGATATAAAATTAGTATAACCTGATGGATTTTGAATGGTTCTACATTTATAATTTGTTCCTTCTTGATAATTAATAAAACATGATCTGTCATTAACAGTTTCAAATGTTATTCCGCTCATATCAAAATCGCTTATTATTTGATATACAGTATTTCCATTGTTTAAAGTTCTAATAATTTTATAAAATTCATTTTCATATTGAACCCAATATATTTTATTTTCAGAATAACCTCCAATAAATGGTGAATCTGTTATGGTATTTCCACTAATATCAACAAATATATTATTTTTTAATTTTAATCCAGGCTTAATTTCTGGTGTAACATATGAAGTTAATTTTGTAACTAATTCTAATTTATCCAAATAAAAACCATAATATCGGTTTAATGAATAATTATTTATTGTATCAGGTGTCGATGGAACATCAGAATACAAAAATTTCATATTCAATATTTGTGGAAATATCAGATTATTATCTTTATATGAATTTAATATTTCTTTTTCTAATTTAAAATGTGGCTGTTCATAATACAATATATCTTGTAAAAATTTAGATTTAGTTACATAAACACCATTAAGATAATCTATACCATAAAATTTAGAATATTCATATTGTCTAAAATCCAATTCAAATGATTTTTCGGGAAATCTAGAATTATTTATATAGTTATTATATAAAAAATATCCTAAATCAGTATCATATCGCATATCAAAAAGATTAACACATTTCCATTTATCAACCACTTGATTATAAAAATTATCTTTATTTAATTTAGATGGACCAAATTCATTTGATATTTCATTATAAGGAATTGAATCATCAACTCTTAACACTATAAAACCATCGGGTAAATTTCCTTTTTTTATAAACAATGGTGCTAAATATTCATAATCTTGATTATACCAATTATCTTCAACTGATTTTGCACCAGACCAATATATATCATCAAATTGCTTATCATATGTAGAAAACACATTTGAAACATCTGAATCATTTTTTACATCAAATGCCAATTGTGATGATAGTCCATCATAAAATCTAACAACTTGATCTTCATATAAAAGATGTTTATTAATTAAATAATGTTTATATTTTTGATCTGATAATTGTTTATTAGTATCAAATGATTCTAAATATAATTTATATTCGGGATCAACTACTAATTTAATATTAGTTGTTAATGCGGGATTAGTTCTTAATAATTGAAAACTTTTATGTATCACTATATAAATTATTTTTTATTAGAATTATAAGTTCTGTTTCTGTAAATTTTAAAAATTATTTCAAATTCAAATGCTCTACTTAAATTTTCAGGTTCTAAGAAAAATCTCATTTTTCTAGTTATAAATGGTGATATTGAAGTATTTGATGGGAATGTAACATTGTTTGCTGTTCCACTAGATAATTTAAAGAAAACTTTAAGTGGAATTGTAAATTTTGTATTAGGATTAATTAATTTTATTCCACCACTTTCTATATATCTTAAATCATTAATATTTTCAATATATGGGTGTATTGTAACTGGAAAATCTACTTGATAATCAGCATCAGCAGTCCAAGTAACACCAGTCCAATTTATAGTATCAAAAATATTTACATCATTAGTGTAACCATCTGAAAAACCAACATTCCAATTTTTCGAATAAAGAACTTTACCCAATCCATCTGGAAATGTTGTTCCTGAATTATAAATTTGTTGATTGCCAGAAGTATCTGATATCCAAACAAATTGATTATCTTGTTGAATGTGTAACTTATCTTCTGAATCTACATATGTTGCCAATGAACCTTTTGCGTATGTTGGATTATAAAATCTATTATCGTTAGCAACAGTAGGAATATATTTACGATATGATAATAATCCTAATTGACTACCTGATGATGCATTTTCAAATTGTAAATAGAAATCATTAATAGAATATACCATATTGTAATATGTTCTACTTGTTCCACCAAATAATTCAGCATAATCTTCACAAATTATTGGAACATTAAGTGATGCACCATTATCAATCATCACTTCATTTGCATTATTGAATAACTTAACAACAAAATTACCTTTCGCACCTGATATAATATCTTCCAATGTCGAAATTTTTGTCATTAAATTATTTAATAATACATTTAACATAATAACATTACCCGAAGCATCTTTAAATGATGTTCCTAAATTTACATCAGTATGTGCAACATATAAATCATTCACATTATAAGATTGTTGTAAATGTGATGTTAAACCTTTTGAATTAAATTTAGATTCTATTTGAGAATAAATTTGTTCTGTTTGTGCTTCTTGAATTATTGTACTTGCCACTAATGTTTGTGCCAAATCATCAGGAAAATCAATAGTCAATATATCACTCCATTCTGATGTTAATGGTGATGTATTAAATCCAACTTCTGAAATTGATCTTATTTTAATTTCAATTTTTTCATTTGGATTTATTAAAATATCCAATTGATTAATATTTGGTGTATTTGCATCTGTTACATTTTCTGTTACCCATTTACAAACATCTAAAGCTTTATCATAAATTCTTTTTCTAATACCAGTCAATATTGGTGTCCAATTTGAATAATATCCTGTTATCTTTGTACTTTGTGTCGTTACATCTGGATTAGTGTATGCTTTTGTTTGATCTGTTATATCACCACTTACTGTTGAATATGTGTAAATGGTTTCATTCATATTTAATGAAAAACCTTCAGTTGTTGGTTCAGATCCACCTTTTGCACTACGTCTATATTGTATATCAAATTGAACCACTTCTTGAATCTGTTTTTCACCAACAGTATTTATAACTATTGGTTCAGGAAAACTCCAAAATCCTCTAATATGATATTCTGGAACTTCTTTTGAAGTAGTATTGCTATTTTCTGCACTAATTTGATTAACAATTGATGTATATAATTTAGTTTTTGATTCTTGATCTGCAATATAAGAATTCAATTGATTTTGACTTGCTTGTTTATCAGCAACTGTTTTAAATTGTTTTGTACTTATTTCCTTTGTTTTTTGTGTAATAGTATCACTTAATTGTTCCAATTGTGATTTTATTGCAGTTTTTTGTGCATGTAATTCTTTTAATTTTGTAGAATTTGCTGTATCAGTTAAATGTTTATTTACTTGAACTACTTTAAAATTATTACTATCTAAAATTGGTACATTAGGCACAACACCATATTTAGATGGTATATTTTTCACAACCATATCTCTTAATATTGCTCCATAATCAAGAACAGATTCAACATAAAATTTAGTCATTGATATAGTATCATTTGTATCTAATACTAAATCATTCGTATAAAAACATGTACCATAAGACCAAGTTGAAGAAATTATATTTGCATCAGTATTTATTGGTTTAATAAATATAACATCATATTCATCATAACCAATTGATATTTTTATAGATTTACTATTTATTTCAGGACTATAAAATTTCAATGCTTGATAAATAATTGGTATTGGTTCTAAACCTTCTATACATTCTAAAATAACCCTATAATTACTTTTAGCTGTACTTATTTCTTTAACTATCCATTTAGTTGATGAATTTTTCTTATTGATAATTAAATTATCACCAATAGCCAATTGTTTTGTATTTCCTGAATAATCATAATATGTTAATGATCCAAGAATATACCACATTTTTTTATTTATCGTATCATTATCAATACCTAAAACATCAAATATTCCATAGTATTGCAATTTATTATAATCTAATGTAAAAATTTGTTCATCATATGGTTCATAATAACGATATACACCATAGTTTTTTGGATTATTATACCAGTTTGTTAAATCATCTACTGATATATTATTTTTATTCAAAAATTTTGTTTCAAAATCTTTTTTGGATGTTAATCCATCAGTAGTGTATTCACCATTTTCATTTTTTTGAAATTTGATAATATATCTTCTGGATAATACTTGATTTGTTCTTCCATCTATTTTATCAGTTAAATCTAAATTAACTGCCAACATAGGATTACATAAAGCTTCGAAAAAATAATTGTTTATAGTAGAAAATCTAGAAACAACATTTAAACTATCTATAGGTTCTGGTTCACGATTTAAATCATCAACATAAATCCTCCTCATTGTTGTTCCATCATTAACATAAGCTGTACTGTCAGCTAATCCAGACAATTTTCTAATATTTCTATTTGCAATATCTAAATCGTTTTTTAATTGACCAACTGTTGGATATTGATAATTTGATGATGTACCATCACTGTTCATTAAAGTTAAATTTACAATAGAATTTCTGCTTGTAACAACATCATTCAATTTAGTAATAACTTCAACAGAATTTTTATTTAAAAGTGCTAATTGTTCAGCTAAAGATACAAAGGTATTCTTTTGATTTATCATAATTAATAAATTAATTTTTCATTATATATAAAAATAATTACACCAAAAAGAATTAATATTTTAAAAAATATTAAACAAAAAAATATGCAAGATAATGATATATTATATTATTTTATTATTATTATAAATTTCATTTGATCTGTAGTATCATCAACATTATATTCAACTTTATTACGCCAAGATTTTTTGGAAATCCAAGAATCTAAGATTCTATACGGTCTATTAATTTTTATTTCTTCTTCTGTAAAATCTTGTTTATCAAAGTAAGTAATTACCTTATTTTCTATTATTTCTATTTTTTTACTTTTCTTTGAATTATAAAATGTAGTAAAGTCTTGTTTTATTTTTGCTAAAACAGGTATATTTTTGACATCTATATTTTGTATGATTTTATTAATATACTGAATACATTTATATTTTGAAATTGATTTGAAGTAACCACCAGATATTTGAAATTCACCAACAACATAACTTCGTTGTGTATCTAAATCCAAAAAGCCATATCTTAATTGTGAATTTTCTTTTACACCAAAGAAAAATGCTAATTTAGCATCATTAATTTTTGGTAAAATGTCATAACATGCAGCTAAAGAATGTTTATATTTAAATATTTCAATAAATTCATTTACATTTTTAATTGTTTCAGTTGAAAAATAAAAATGATATTGATAAATTTTTGTATAAAAATCATTTGATATAAAATGATAATTATGATTGGAAATTATTTGTAAAAAAGTTAAAAATGAATTTTTACCAGATAATTCTATATTTTCATTTATTTTATTTTCATTTTCATCATCATAATCATTATATTCATCATCAGTCATTAATAAACCATTTTTATCTTGATAAGCCCAAATATCATGTTTATTTACTTTATAAATATGTTCTAATTGGAAATTTAAGCTAGTTAATTTGGATGTTATCTTTACCCATTGTTCTAAATATTTTTGTTTTAAATCATCATTATTTTCATTTTTCATTTTATTATGTAATATTTTAGCCTTTAATTCTGATTCGCTAATTTCAATTAAAATTGTATTTATATCTTCATCATCTTTTGAAAAATTATTAAGTATAGCTTTTTCTGAATCATCTAAAGATTCATATCCATTCAATGATATTTTATCAATGATTTCATCAATTTGTTTCATAGTGTGAAACTTTGTATTTTCAAAAATATTAAATTTTATTATCATAAATTATATTTTTTTGTTTTTAACCATAGTTCAATATTTATTTCTTTATCTCCTAATAAATTACCACCTTCAGAAAAACAATCATATTCATTATAATTATCTTCATATTCATTATCAGATAAATATACATCAATTATAATATAATCAAGTTCATTATAATAATAAAAATGTGTTTCAATATTTAATTTTTTTGATAAATTATAATAATGTAGAATTTTATCATATGCTGAATAATCACTTAAATTAACAAAAAGATTATACCAATTATCTTCTATATTATTTTCAAATATTTTAAATGTTGTTATCATACATTATATTTTTTTGCTTTCTGTTTTATATGATATTCTTTTAACCATTTTTCAATATTTACTGAACCTTCACCTTCTCTATCTAAAGTTCTTTTTTCTTTATAATCAGATTCCATCCAATTTGAAAAATATTGTAATTTTAAGTCATTTGTAATATGAAATATGATAACCATTTCATTTTTATATGGATAAAAATATCCTTTTATGTTTAAATGTTTAAAAGATAAATAAATTGATTCTACTAAATCATTTTTCACAATTGTAGCAAACCATTGTTTTTCTTCTGTTTTTTCGAATATTTTAAATATTGTTATCATCCTGTTGATTCTACAAATTTTATTTTACTGTTTGGTATTTTTTCAGGTGATTCATATGAATGCGATCTACACCTATGAGTATATACATAAAATCCATTTTTATCAGCCCCTAAACTAACACCATTGAAACTTTTTCCTTCAATTTTTGGTATTGTTAAATCTAAAACTTTTTTATTATAATAATAAGAAATATTACTAATATAAGGTAATATTTTATCTTTCATTTCTTTAGATATAGATTTACTATTTAATAATCCTTCTTTACCTGGTTTTCTATCTGAAAATTTTTCATTTATATTAAAATTGTTTATATCAAAAAATTTTTCAAATGTCATTATATGTTTTCTTTCACCCATCAATTGATTAGGCACATCTTGTTTATCATCTTGATTATAAAGATTATTTTTAATCTGTAACTTAAATTTATCATATAATGTTTTTGCAACTTTTTTAATATCTAAATTTTTTTCAGTAGCATTATCAATATATTCACGAATTTTATCTTGAATTTCTATTGGCTGATTAAAAATTTCATTATTGAATCTTTCAATTTCATCAGATTTAATATCTTTATCTTTTGATATTAATCCTTTTAGTTCATTTTGAACTAAGTCAAAATATTTGCTAACCACAGCATCATTTTTGTTATCAATATTATCTGTCATATATTGTATTTTTTTATTTTTTTGTATAATTCAGGATTTTTAATAAATTTTAATAAATCATTATAATCATTTAATGGTATATATAAATTAATATAACTACCACGTGAACAATATATTGATAATTGTAATGGGTTTTCAACATTACCACATTTATCTATTTTTATATCATTTTTTGAAACATTATTCTTTATTTTACTACTATAACTATTATCATATTGAAGTTGAAAATTAATCCATTCAGAAATTTTATTTTTTAATTCTTCTTCTAATATATTTAAATCTGTTTGTAAATTAAAATATTTATCAAAAATAGAATCTTGAATAACATTTGGATTATATTTTTCAAATTTTTGAATATTCATAATATTCTTGTATTTTTTGTAATATATATTAAAAAACAATTCTATTTTTTTTATCTATAAGAAAATAAAAAATTTAATGATAGAAATAGATGGTAAAAAAATATATTATCCAATCAAATATGTACCTAAAGATTATCAAATTGATGCATTGAATTTTATAAAAAAGTCAATAATGACAGGTAATAAATTTATATTATTAAATTTGCCTACTGGAACGGGTAAGTCATTTATTATCAGCACATTATTCACCAATTGGTATAAAAATTTTGTTAATAGTTCGGCAAAGTTCGACCTTTTAACTAATTCGAAAGTTCTACAAAATCAATATATTAAAGACTTTGATTTTATTAATAATTTCAAAGGAAAAAATAATTACTATTGTAAGTCATTCGATTGTCAAGTAGATGTTGGAAAAGATTTATGTAAAACTATTAAAAATAATTGTAAAGAATGTCCTTATGATAAAGCAAAAAATAAATGGTTATTTAGTGATATTGGATTATTAAATTTTCATTTATTTAATACATTGACAATATATCAACCAGATATATTAAAAAATAGAAATACAAATGTTTTAATTATTGATGAATCACATGATATGGAATCAACGTTTAGTGACTTCCTATCAACTAAAATAAGTGCAAAAACATTAAAAAAATGTGGATTAAATTTAAAAGATATTGAAAAATTAGATGATAAATACATTTCAAAAATTAAATATTTAGATAAATATATTGAATTTATTGAAAGAAAATTAATACCAATATTAAAAGAAAAACAAGCACAATTCGAAGCTGAAGTAGATTTAACACATCAATCAAAAAAGAAAATAGAATTAACACAATTTATTCAAAATATCAAAAGTAAATTATTTTCATTTGAACATCTTTTTGAATCATATAAAAACGATCCAACTAATATTGTTTTAGAAATTAATACTAATAATAAAGAAAAAATGTTTTCTGGTATTTCACTCACAAGTCAACACATATGGGTATATGAACATATTAATGAATATGTTTGGAAACACTATGATCATATTATTTTTATGTCAGCAAGCATTTTGGATAAACATATGTTTAGTTTCATTAATGGTTTAGATGCTGATATTACAACATATTATGAAATACCTACACCATTTGATTTAAAAAATCGTAAAATATATTATTTAAAAGTAGGTAAAATGAATTATTCAAGTAAAGAAGAAACATTTAAAAAACAAATACCCTGGATAAAAAACATATTAGCTAAATATAAAAATAAAGGAATTATACATACAACAAATTATGAAATAACTGAATGGATTAAAAATAATATTTATGATGAAAGATTATTATTTCACGATACTGAAAATAGAAATGAAATATTAGAAAAACATTTAACAAGTTCTGAACCAACAGTACTTGTTAGTCCATCTATGATGTCTGGTATAGATTTAAAAGATGATTTGGCACGATTTCAAATTTTATTAAAAATACCATATCCAAATATATCATCACCAAAAATAAAAGCTAGACAAAAATCTAATCAGGATTGGTATTCACTTAAGACATCAATGGATTTGCTTCAGATGTATGGTCGCACAACGAGATCTATGGATGATTTTTCTGACACATTCATCTTAGATTCAAATTTTTCTGATATATTGAAATATAATAAATACCTACCTAAATATTTTATTGATGCTGTTAAATTTTTAAAAATATGATAAATAATTTATTTAATATCACTTTTTTTATCTTTATTTATCCAACCTGTAGGTTTTCTACAACCATAATATCCACAATCTATATGATTAATAAATAATTCATCTAATATATTTTTATTTAATGATGCTAAATATGCGTTATTACTATTTTTTCTAAAGTCAACTCTATTTATATATTTATTAGCTTCTTCTTGTAATTTTTCTTTTGTCCAATAACCAGATTTAACTTGTTTATTAGAATATCCACCATTTGGATGATTTTTAAATAATTCATCTAAAATATCTTTTTTTATGGCAGCATCATATGCCCCATTATTATTTTTTCTAAATTCGGTTCTATTTATATATTTATTTACTTCTTCCTGTAATTTATTTTTTGTCCAATAACCATTTTTCTTTATATTTAGATTATAACCATCATTTGGATGATTTTTAAATAACTTATCTAATAATTTTCTTTTATATGCTGATTTATATGCTGGTGTATTTTTTATCTGAAAATCACCACGGGTTTTATATTTAACAACTTCATTTTTTAATTTTTTTAATGTCCATTTTATATTTCCACCACCTAATGAACCAGCTTTAGCAATATTAAACATATCCCAACCATCATTTTTATAAAAATCAAGCCAATAAATTTCACGAGTTTGTGCATCAACAGATATTAAATTTTCATCTAAAATTTTATAATTTGGTAATGGTATTTTTTTATCTATACAAAATTTTATTAAATTTTCATTTTTATTAAAAAAATGGTCTCTATCTCTTCTTATTATATCATTAGTTAATCCCACATACGCTTTATTATAATCTTTAAATTCATAAACATATATTACGTATGTATATTGTTGCCATTTATTATATGAATAACCACTATTAATATGATTTTCAAAAAGTTTATCTATTAAATTCATTCTATATGCTGATGAATATGCGAGATTGTGTGAAAAATCCCCCCTGGTATTATATTTATTAGCTTCTTCTTGTAATTTATCATATGTCCATTTTATATTTCCCATATTTCATATTTTTTTTCGATAATAATATTATTTTTCAATAAGTCTTTATATATTATATATTCAATATATTTAGATTTATTTTCAATTTTTTCAGTAAGATATTCATTTATATTTTTACTTATGGCAATTGATATTGCAATTTTAGTTTTACATTTTTTCATATTTTATTATTATTTTATTGTTATATATATTAAATAAATAAAGTCATAAATTAAACATATTTTTAAAAAAATACTATAAAAAATAAAAACAAAATGGCAAGACCTCGAAAAAAAGATAAGAAAACGACATTAAGTATAACAATTGATTCAGAATTAAATATGATGTTAGAAAAATATTTAATAGATATAAAATTATCTAAATCGGAATATATTGAATATTTAATTAAAAAAGAAAAAAATAAATTATTATGAATGTATTGAGTTTATTTGATGGAATTAGTTGTGGTAGATTGGCATTAGAACGTGCTAATATTGAAGTTGATAATTATTATGCTTCTGAAATAGATAAATATGCTATTCAAGTAGCACAATATAATTATCCAAATAACACACAATTGGGTGATGTTACAAAAGTTAATGGTTCTGATTTACCAAAAATTAACTTATTAATAGGTGGAAGTCCTTGTCAAGGTTTTTCATTTGCTGGAAAACAATTAAATTTTAATGATCCAAGGAGTAAGTTGTTTTTTGAATTTGTAAGATTAAAAAATGAATGTAATCCTGAATATTTTTTATTAGAAAATGTTGATATGAAAGAGGAATATCAAGATATTATAAGTGGTTATTTGGGCGTTAAACCTATAATTATTAATAGTAATTTGGTTTCAGCTCAAAATAGAAAAAGATTATATTGGACTAATATACCTATAAAAAATTTACCAATTGATAAAAAATTATTTATTAAAGATATAAGATTGAATTGTGCTAAAACATCACATAGAAATATTGATATTTTTAAGCAACGTAAAACTACAAATTATATTCAATTTGATCCAAAAGATAAAGGAAATAATTCATATGATGCCAGAGTTTATTTTGATGATAAAAAATTTGGTGCATTACGAGCAAGTGGTAATGTGAATTATATTTTTTGTTGTAATGGTAATATTAGAAGAATGCATCCAATAGAATGGGAAAGATTGCAAACATTACCTGATGATTATACTTCATGTGTTAGTAATAGCCAAAGATATAAAATGATAGGAAATGGTTGGACCGTTGATATTATTTCACATATTTTTGGTTTTTTAAATAACGATTAAATACCATATAATCTATATTAACTATAATTTATATTTTTATTATCATAAATAGAATATAACTAAAACTTTTTTGTTTTTATTTAATATTAATTAAAAAGAATTTATTATTATGTATAACACTAAAAGAATACTAGTTACTGGTGGTGCAGGATTTTTAGGTTCACACTTATGTGAACGATTACTTAAAGATGGCAATGAA
>Ga0172381_10004130_pt1 | contig 15112 bp, 16 predicted proteins | sample Leawel6488metaG_FD_119754 | JGI IMG/M metagenome (GOLD analysis project Ga0172381, IMG submission 119754) | Leachate microbial communities from a municipal landfill in Southern Ontario, Canada - Leachate well 64-88 metaG | ecosystem: Engineered > Solid waste > Landfill > Unclassified | place...
CATGATAGGCAATATACCTATGCTCTTGAACTGACTAAGATCATAGACAGTAATAGGATTTGAAATAGTATTTATGTATGTGGTACCTGTATTGATAACGATATTAGTATTAACACCATCACATATATATAGGTTTATAGAATCATCATACGACTTACGTGCAAACATCTCCACAAGTTGATCAGTGGAATAACCTATCACTGTCTTACTAACCCTGAATGGATTAGTGGTTATTATACCATCATCAATGATTGGTAGTGGATGATAGTCAAAAACTCCTGCATGATAACCATATTCACCTATCTCTATGAGATTAGTAGTACTGTTATACGATATGATGTATAGTATACCATTGAACTCACAACTACCTATTGGAAGATAACCTTGTGTTATGGTGAATGCAATTGCCGGAGCAGATATATTGGTGACAACGAAACCATGTTCATCACGTGAGAATATATGTCCGTTACGCATCTCACGATATGATCCTACAGGAAATACCGATGGATCGATACCACTATGCATGCCTTTTTGGAAACTGTTTATAATATTCTCTGCCATATCATTTACGTTTATATGCTACGTTTGTAGCAGCATCAAGGACATCCTTAACAAAACTGTCATTTACCTCACTCCATGACCGTGCAGCAGCTTCTATTTCCCAGTCATTAGTATATTCAATATTCTTCCATCTATTGATATCTATCTTTCCTTCCATAAAATCTTCCTGGTACATATTATATATACAATGTGCTTCACAGGCTTTTTCATAACCACGTTTGATAAGTGGAAAACCATCATCATCAAAAACAAAAGAATGGTAATAACATGATATATTGGTATTGGAATACTGTTCTGCAAAAAGAAGATAATCACCCTGATGTGAATAACTTATCTTCGTATTACTTCCAGTTATAAACACATATTCAAGTTTAAACAACCCTATTGGAATGGGTAACATATTATTTACCGGTATTCCAAGTTCAGCAATCTTATCTATCATGCCACTATCATCGGTAATAAAATCGGTTATCACTTCGGTACACCATCGCATGATAGTGTAAGGATCATATTCTGCCATCTTATGTTTATATAATGAGGCCAACCGTACATATATCTCTCTGCTTGAAAAGAAACTCTTATTCATATCAGTCTTTATTAATATATTTAATGCCTTTTTTAACCAGTTCATTATGATGTTTTGTCGTTAGACCATGTAATGAGATATAATATTCCAATTTCTTGTTTGTATCTACTTTTCTACAGTCATACAGTAATGGCATATCACACCTGTTATCCATTTTCTGCCTTTGCCTTTCAACAGAATGCCCACGGTAATTATTATTGAACTTGAATGTACGCATACGTAAGAACCCTATATGTCTAAGTTCTATATCTTTTCCTGCAAGCAACTCACGTGCCAATATCTTCATCATATAACGAAAAATGAGACGCACCATGCCATACATAACTTTCGTTTTAGCTCGCTGCGTCTCTGTAGTATTTATATGTTTTAAACGTCTTCGTAAGATATAATCGTAATTCCTTATCCTGGTCTCAAACAGATCATCCTTTAAGATATCATCAGCATCATAAGCTTTAATCTGTAATGGATAGATTTCTTTTGAGTATCGGGTTTCTTTCGCTTTTACCGTAATCAATCTCATTGATCAGTTTCATTTTCTTGTTAACATCAAATTCACCACCTTCATGTTGTGCATGAGTATTTGTATCCTGATCAATACCAAACTGTTTGTATAACGCATTATAATCGCTTACAGGAGGTACTAATGATAGTTCCTTATATTCTTCAGGACTTACATTAATCAGTCTGGATGGATATTCGGAGATAATGCAATTACGCATATCACATTCAAACTCACTATTGTCAATATCCTTGACATAATAGGTAGGTATGCCTTCAACCGTACGAAAGACAGGCCATGAGACATATTCATATCTCCATATACCGTTATTATCCAAAAAACGTTCTGTTACTGTCAGGAATATCATTCTTTTTCCGATTGTTTTAGTGCTTCCTGCATTGAACCTGTACGTGTATCATCACTATTATTGGAGATAACATCTATAGGCAGGTTAAGTTTGGAAGCTATATGTTGAAATATTACTATCTCTAATTTACGATGTAAAGACAGAGGTATAGGATAATCACTGGCATCTCTTGTATATAATGGCACACATGTCGGTTTGGCAAAACACATGGTAGCACGGAAATGCTTCTGTATGCCTATGTTTTTCATATATATCTTCAGTCCATCAACAACATAACAAGGCATCATGCCACCATAACGATGATTCTCATATTCCTGGAATTCGGACATGGTAACACGTTGTATATTTTTTCCTTCTATACCATATGATCCAAGATATAATATGTTCTTCCATCCCATGCTCTCCATAAGTAATCCGGGAAGTGTCAAGATATTTAACGGTGTCTTATACCTATACTGATAACCTGATATTGTTATAGTAGTGTCTCTCGTTGCTTCTAAGACCATATCCTGATACCAACCACCGAATGTATCATTGGCATTATATAATGATGGTACAAGAGCTGCACGACTGTCATCAACCATATCATCAATCCATAGTTCACTGAGATCAACATCATCGGTAATATTCGGTTTTATTTGTTTGATGATGGATTCAGTAATCATCTGTAATGTCTTATCCATATATTGATTTTTAAGCATAAGAGGGTGATCAGTCACCCAACCACCCTCCTATAATTAGTACATAATAGATTAAGTCCAAGCAACACCATCCTTGGTTATCGTCAATGCGGCAATAACAAGTTTGGCAATAATAGGATCGTTGAGAGCATCAGCATAAGAATTTGGTACATAGATAATGGTTTTCTGTTCCACAGTATTGTATCCTGTAGGTACTACATTATCATAACCTTCACTACGCTGTGTTATCTCTATCTCAGTATAATAAGTATCGGCAATAGGTGTTGTTACCAACGTACCTGCATGTTCGGCCTTAACAGGGAATATGCGTGCAATGGCATCCCACTTACCTTTGGATGGAACACGTACAACAGGAACACTGGTAATACTATCCACATCAAAATACGTAGCATCGACACGTACTTCAAAATCATAGTCAGGATCATTGGCTGTAAGGGTAATATACGCATTTACGGCAGGACCAGGATCGGCACCAACGGCAGCTACATAAGCAGCAGTGACACACTTACCTGTAGATACATTATTGTCTCCAAGGGCAACATCAGCATTGATACGTGCAACAAGTGTCTGTAGGATATCCACTGTATCGGTAGAATCAAATTCACCGGCGGAAGTAGTACTGAAATTTGTCTTCACATAATTATATGAATGTATTACTTCATGCACTTCATTGGTATGGCCGTTGAACTTAGGCTTACGTACTATACTGATAAAAAATTCATAAGATACTTCATTGGGGTTATACGTCTTGATAAGTTCAAGAGTACTTTTTTTCGCTGTACCTGCAAGACCAGGCTTTACATTTACTTCCATAAGTCTATGTGCTTCACCAGAGATATTACCCGGTATAGCCAGTCCAAGACCTTTGTGAATGAAATAATAACGTCCTGTTTTGGTATCCTGTGGAGCATCTACATCAGTAGTTCCACTGGCAACAGCATTGAGCAAGTACTTGTTAATAGGTCTGTTAAGATTTCCCATTATAATTTGTTATTTGTTTGTTGATTTAAGGCCATAGATATCTGTGTCCGTGGGTCATTGATACTTGCAATATATAATGTACTACATTTATCTGCAATCTCATTTACCATTGAATCACCCCATTCCAAAGTCTCTTCCACAAAAGCACCATCATCATATACGAGTGATATAGGTGTAGGATTATGGTAATAACTTATATAGGCCGAAATGGCATAACCTGTTGGAACAAAGAAACGTATGATCTTGACATTCTGCTGTAATTCCTCACCTTCTGCTTCCAGAAGTATTTTTTCTAACGTATAATAACTCTTCCTTGTTGAAGGACTATCATAAACACTATTTAGTACCGATGAACGCCTGTTCTCACGAAGTAAAACACATTTCACATCATTAACTGTAGATGTAACACCGGATACTGTCTTTGATAAATCAAGATGTATGGCTTCCTTACGTAGATAATCAATAGGAAGGACAGCATAGTCAGTAATCAAAGTAAGTGCCTTATGTTGAATATGTAATGGCAACAGATCATCAATATATCTTGCGTTTATCTCCATGCCTGCAAGTTTATTATCAACGACAATCTTCATAGATTTATTTATCCATTTAACAAATGTTGCCGGAGTAAAAGAACCTACAGAAGACTTTCTGACAAGAGATAAGACATCTTCGTATAAAGATATATTTGTTGCCACAATATTAGTTTTTATGTCCTTCTATGGCATCGAGAGTACCACGTAAGGCAGTAAATATTTTCTCGTTCTTTTCATCATATAAGAATGATACTGCTGCATCCTCACCAAAACCTATTGACGTCCTATCGTACATGATATAACCATTCTTGTCTTTGAACAATAGTTTATGTTTGAGTAATTTATTGACAAAGACATATCTATCAGCCACATCACGTTTGACAAAGAAATCAATAACCTTTTCCGGGAACTCATCAGCCTTGGCAAAAGCCTTGTTCTCTACAACAGCAGCACTATAGTCAAGAGGATTGAGATTGAAATAATATAACATATCACTCTGATCTTTCATAGATGCTTCTGTCAGCAAAGCATAGGCTTTACCTATAAGACGTTTCTTGGTATTCTCTTCATCAGCAACAACCTCAGCATTGTTCAGATAGAAGAAATGTGTACCCTTGCGTACTTCTGACAATGATTCAGCAATGACAGGCTGTATGAGATATAAGTTATATAGGATAAAATCCCTATTAACAATATATGCACCATCCTTATCTTTAAGGAGCTTAAGCTTGTCGTTATTCTGTACAATATAATTATTGTTAACGACAATATTAATCCCTGCTGCTTTCATCAGTTGTTCATCAAGATGAACTTTTCCAAGAAGTATAGTATTACTACCACTGTCAAAAATAGGAGTAGCATAATACGGTCTGTTCTTATAAGTCTTTTGTATAGCTATAATACTGACATGTTCTTCAGTTACTGCCTTACCATTCTTAGATACCTTTATTTCCTTCATATTATTTTATATAATAGGACAATACATTTCTGCTATACCATTCAAATCTTTGAGAGCAACACCGGTCTCAAACAAAGCGTGATGGCTACGTCCGTCAACAGAATTCGCCATATCACCACCCTTATTGATACCATTGATCTCACCTTCCAACCAACTACGATTACCAAGAGCCAAAAGTTCAATAGCAGGTTCATTAGTACGTACATTACCCAGTGAACAGAAGATAGCACGTTTAGAGGAAGTACGTATACCATCAGCACCAACACGACTTGCTACCATAGGACTGTCAAACCACGGAACAACGGTAGGAATGAACTTAATACCATTGTACTTATAGAAATCATAATCCATATTGATGCCTTTGCCTTGACCTTCTATCTCTACGATACGAGGATCAACACCGGCAACAGAACGCATAAGACTATTGAATGTAGAACGGAAATTTTGACCACAGATGACAGCAACTTCAGTACCCCATGAGGAGTTATATACTGCCATATTAGACATCAACGTATCCAGTTGTTTCATCGTCAGTTCATTGTATGGCAACCTCCATGCTCCATCACCCTGGTTCATGATACCATCACCACCACATACATCAAAACCTTCAAAGGTTTTCATGATGATCTTACCATCAGCAGAGACAGTGCCCTTACCAAACATAAGTTGGTTTTCACGATAACGTGCTGCACGTTTCATCATTTCCATTTCAGCTTTGGTGGCCCACATATTAACCTTATTATGCTCCATCCAAACTGCATTTGGAACATATTGATCGGCTGAACCGGATATGGACCACTTGAAACGCTGGATAGTCATATAAGCATATGCCATCTCGTCGAAAGTATATTTTTCATATGCTGTCTGAGACATCTCCTCATACTGATTGTAGAGGATATTGGCTTCCATGCCTGCCTTTAATAATGCAGGATCGATATAATCGGAAGGATCATTGGTATTCACCTTGGCACGATAACGCCATACACTCTGTTCAACTTCTTCAGGAAGACGATCTTCAGCGAAATATATCTGTGAACGGTTATCATCAGCAAGACCAAGGACATCCTTTGGTGATGCCCAGTTATTATCAGCATATACATATATTATTGTCTGATATTGTCCAGGATAAGAAGCATTAACAACTTCAGCATCTTTGACAAAACGTATCTTACGTTCGCTGAAACCTTTTACAGGCCACATGACCTTGCGGTTTCCGACAATCTTGTATCCATTTCTTTGGCTTTCAGGTCTTAATGCCAAAGGACCAGTGTACATATTTCTGCGTGCCAACAAAGAGGAGAAAGCGCTTATCTCTTCGTCAAAAGCAGTAAACACTTGTGGTAAGAATGCTGGATTACTTACCAAAAATTGACTTAGATGTGCTGTCGTAGGAGTTTCATTTGCAAACTCTTGCGGTGCACCGGGTAATATTCTCATGATGATTTGTTTTATTTGATTGTTCCATCAGGATGTGATAACGCATATTCAATAGTTTTTGCATCGAGTGGATTTACTCTATTACCTTGACTTCCTTGAATGGGTTTAGTAAGACCAAGACGTTGTAATATGTCTTCTTTTCCTGCTTCCCTTTCTTGTGTAATAAGTTCCTTGATTGTTCCTTCACCTTTCATAACAGACATAACAAATAGTTTAAATGCCGTCTGGTCGTTTGACAACCAGGTATCCCATTTTCTTATTCCTGTAGTAGTATCAGGTGTCATAAAATCTTTGAATTCGGAAATATAGTCTTTCAAATCAGTTTGACTGATTTTTATGCCGTAAATATCAGAAACATTATTCATTTCTGCAAATAATTTTGTTTCAACCTTATTTAGATCTTCAAGATAATTATTAAGTTGTTCTTCAAAAGCTTGTTTTGATATATTTTCATATTCATCCTGTTTTGCTTTATTCTTAAGTTCATACTTTTGTCTTATAAGGTCTGCATTCTGCCTTTTCTGTAAAGCATTCATACCTTCTATAGATTCATCTATCTCTTCTTCTGTAAACCCATCGGGATTGGTATCACTCTTTACACCATATGAATCAAGTATATCCATACGTATAAGTTCATTAACACCCATCTTGGAGATATCGATGATCTCAGAACCAAGTTCCTTGGCAATATCTGTTAACGTTGCTTCAGGACGTTGTTCGATGATAGACAATACCTTTTTTGCATAAGGATGTATAACTACTTCCTGTTGTGTAGAATCGGCCCAACCAAGTTTCTTTGATACGAATGGTTTAAGTAATTCATTTTCATTATCTTTTGTAATATCTTCCGGCATAACAAAACCTTCAACATCTTTTACGTAATCCCATAAAGTGGATGGCGTAAAAATAGGTTCCTCATTAGTAGGTGTAATGGCAATTATAGGTTCAACGAAAGTTCCTTCAGGAGCACTAAGTCGTTGTTCTACTGTTACATCATTTTGTACTTCTTCCTTTTCCATTTTTTTTTAGTCTTTAATATTGTTTTTTCTTCGTGTTGCAGCCAATTCGGCCTTTTTTATTTCTACTTCATTTTTCTTTTCACCTTGATCTTTGGATAATTTCATGTTTCCTATATTAATTAGAGCCTCAATTTTTTGCCTATTGGCTTCGAGCATCTCCTGTACTCTATTACTACGTTGTGTCTCGGATAGATAAGCTGATTCAACTTCATTTTCTGAAGCAACACCAAGCAGACTGATATCTGTCTTAGACTTAAGTTCACGTTCCTTGAAGTCAATTTCCCATTGTTTATACTTAAGGTCTGAATCAAGACGTATCTTATCAAGTTCTATCTTAGCCTGTTCTATCTGTCCTTTCATATTGGCAGAATATTGTTCCAACTCGGCTTTCATCTGTAGTGTACGTTGCTCCTGCTGAGCTCTATTAGTATCTACATTCATTGATGCTTGTGTCTGCATCTCCAGTTGTTCCTCTACTATCTGTTTAAGACGTACTTCCATATCTTTCATGGAATCTATATTCCATAGTGAGGCAAGACTATTAAGAGGAATATCAGTTCTATTCATTGCACTTGTACGCATAATATCAAGATTATGATCTTCCTGTATATTATTACGTGCATGAATGGTAAAATCACTTTTTTCCATCAACGATGATGGTATCTTGAATAGTATTTCCTGTAACTGTTCATCGAAATAATTGATAACCTTATCTTGTTTAAGTTCATGCTGAAATACGAGATTGAGATATAATGACATTGCCCTGGCATATACCAAATCAGATTCATAATAAAGAACTTCTGTTATCAATGATGACTGTTCCTGTGACATCATCACATTATGTACAGGATCTTTAGCAACCGTTTGACCAAGACGTGGTGATGTTATGCCTATTATCTTACCCATAATATCTTCAAGACCACCAAGGACTTCAATGGTTATGGCTATTGATTGTGATAGTGTATCATCATAATTTTGAAATTGATTGAATGAAGCCGGCACCTTACGTCCTTTTTTCATTGTCTCTATCCACATAGTACCAAGTTTTCTATAGTACATCCATTGCTTTGTACTCATACTATCAGGTTTCTGGGATTTATCCATAATCATTCCCCTCACTCCTGAAAGAACGATATTAAGTTCAAGACTATAGAGAATAATATTATACAGTTCCCGGACATCCTCAGTTCTTTTTATGAGAGAATTGGCATTCTCAGAGATCGTATTGAACGTTCTCGCCACCATTGGTAGTGTAGGATATCCGGGAGTATCTTGTGGTCTATAAACGAATCTATCTACGCCATGTGACTTACATATGACATTACCTATGATAACAGCACTGTAACGATCGTAAAGTATATTACGCTCAATGATATCATCATTTTTTATCTTACTGTTTATAGGCTTATCAACAATGACATGATTGAAGAAAGACCCAGGTCTATTCTTGTTTACAGATTTCTTTCTCCAATATTCACGTGGTGATAACCACCATACACGCCATACAGGGATACCTCCATGAGCACGTTCAACACTATCACTAAGATTAAAGACAGCTATATTATTGTTATACGAGGTCATAGATGTCATATCTCCTGTAATATAACTTCTTAACATAGAAATCTCCGAAATATCAAGATCAAATTCTGCAGCACATTGTGATAATGATTGATATTCAAGAGTAGAACACCATTCGACTTCATCAGTCCATTTAGCTGATGATGAACGTGAATAAAAAGACCGTATGGCATCAAACTGATGGAAATCAACTTTATTTGTTTTCTCGTTATAGTTAACAATATATGTAGGTCTATCGGTAACTATCTTTTCTTTAAATCCTTTATTAAAATCTTCTCTTGCCATAGGATCAGCAGTCTTAGACTTAATAAAAGCATTGGCAATACTTTCTATGAGTTCAACTTCATTATACTGACGGAAATATTTTATCTTCTCTCCTATGGTGTTGATGTCAGCACCCTGTCTATTTAGTTGTCTTATCATCTTACCATATTCAAGACGTATGGCAGGCATATTGGTTTTTAACTGTTGTAATTGTGCTGCCACTTCCTCATTATCCGGTTGTACTTGCAGTTGTTGTTCAAGATCATTAAGTTCATCCTGTACCTCTTGTATAGCAGATTCTATTATAGCGTATTGTTCTTCTACAGATGCTTCAATAGCATCCATGACAGCCTTCATACGTTCCTCATATTTTTTTTGTTGTGAGCGTTCATCACAAACAGCAGCCTTTAACCGTATCTTTCTACGTGCCTGTTCAGATTCAAGGACGTTAAGTGATGAACGTAATAACTGTGAAGCTATATCGCGTACTTTAGCAGGATAAGTAAGATCACCTTCTACCTTAGTAAGATAATCATATTTACTGGCATCAAAATTATTGTTATATGAATTCCATAATTTATGCATTTCAAGAACTTCGTTTCTAAATGTTGCTTCAGATTCACGTATTATCTCGAAAGCCATATCTTTGATATAACCGATACCCTTATCATTGGATGGTATGAGATGAAATGTATTGATCATTGCCTTGTTATTACATTGTTTGTATAAATATATCCTCCAAAATCATTATCTTCTTCAACATCACTATCTGCATATACTTCAAGTTCACGATCTTCGGTAGCAGCAGCTATATTAAGTGCTGAACTGATAGTTATATCACAGTTATAGTCAGCCGCAACACGAAAAGCGATAAAACGTTCTATCTGTACTATATCGAACATACGATTTATCAGTGCGTAATCATCTGATCTTAGTTTCTCTTTCAACATCTTTAAGCTATGTGGTACAAAAGATTGTTCTATGCCATAACGTTGATTGGCTTTAGGGTCCTGCACATGCTGTGCAATAACCAATGCAGGACGTTCCTTAAGTAGATATTCAACCATCCATCTTTTATAATAGTCAAAGATCATTACATTGGAATATTCAATAAGATTCTCACAAAAACCATAGTAGATACATAGTTTTATCGTATTCTCATAGAACATTGGACTACCACCTTCTTCTTCAGATGGACGTTGAGTAAGTCTTGCGGCCCAGAAATCGTATGTTGTATTGGCATTGAGTTTATTCTTCCATATTGTTATAGAACCTTTCGATTCTGATGATTCTGATACCGATTTATCATATGAATCAGTACCACCATTATACAGAAAATGATAATATTGACCCATTGAATTTTTTTCCGGATGTTCAATTATGTTAAATACTCCATTTATATCTGGTTCCCATTCAACACCTTTGGACCAATCAAAAGCATCTATCCATCTAAGATTACCTGTCTGTACAATCTGTAGTTCTTTATGATTAAGGATAAGACGTTTACGATCGTTAAGTCTGGATGTTATATCGATGCCAAAATATCCTCCTGACTGTATCATGAACATCTCAGAGAGATATATAGGTTTCTGTGTCAGTTCCTCGGCATCATTACTACTGGCGTATTTGGTTCTTGATGTTATTATTGCTTCCTTGGATTGTGCAATAAGACTATTACCATATTCATCAATAAGTTCAAAGAGATAACCAGGAATAAAATTACCTACATTACCGGTAGTGACATCCATATTCTCTTCAAAGATATTCTTATATGGACGCATATTATATTTATCTGGATTATACATGATAGTCTGTACATCAAGAACAGATTCTTCCATATCACCACCAGTACCTATAAGAACCTGAAAACCTGTTTTGACACGTGTAGCAAATAGTGAAGGTTTAACAAATCCCATTGTCTTAAGCAATGAACCTTTTTTCCACTTTCCTATCTCCTCATAAACAATAAAGAATGGACTAAGACGTGATACAGCCTGTGGATTATCTTTAGCCGTTATACAATGAAGTTCAGAACCATAACCTTTGATAATAGTAGAGAAAGTACCTGTCTCATTACCATATTCATCAACATCAGGGACTTTCTCAGTATATTGTGCACGTTTGAAATCTGAACGGTCTGGTGAACGGCGTTTGAAAAATTCTGTCGTGGCCAGATCATCAAGACCATGAACAGTATTATCCATGGTATGTTCTGAATAGTCTGACTGTCCTGCAACGATGACATTGATGCTATGTGGTATAAAAATAAAATTATAAGCCAATATACTTGCAATGAATTCTGAAAATCCTTTTTGACGTGCCTTTCCAAATACTTGGTCTTTCTTTTCCATGAACATCAGTTCTATGCTCATGAACTTAAAATAATCAAGAGATATAAACATCGGATTACGATAGTCTTTACGGTCTACGTTATCCAATTTGGCCATTATCTTCCAAAAATTAAGATAGAAATAATATCTTCCAGGTATCCATATTGTATGTCCTCTTTTAGTAGCATTGGTGACAGCATAACCATTTATACAACGTTTATATTGTTCTCGCCACCATTGATCATATTCTGGATTATCTCTATCCGGAATAGCTTCAAGAGGATTATATATTACAGGAGAAAAACGACGTGTGTTTATGAAATCATTGGTACGGCAATCATCATTCCAGTCTGGTACCCAGTCTGGATGCTTCTTAAGTATATCAGGTAAATATGTTAGTTTATTAATTTGCACAGGCTACAAATTTAATCTCTATGTCATTAACAACATCATTATAAAACGTATCAAGATCATTGATAAACTTATCAATATTTCGATGCTTATCCTGTATATATACTTTAACTAAATCTATTTCGTTAATATTGATAGGTATGGCATCGGCAAAACATATATCACAATAAACAAACTCACGTAAATCAGTACCACGTTTTTTCTGTATACCTTTTATCATTATACTGAGTTTTTTATCAAGTGCTTCTACATCAGTAATATTATTCTTTTCTATGATCTTTTGTGAAGAACGTAATATCTCCAGTTTGGTAGCATTAAAATAGTTTTTGATTATTTTCATTGCACCGGTATATGTCTGATAACGTTTAGATCGTTCAGTAATACCTTCTTGATTCTCTTTTACAATATCAAGAAGTTCAGTCATCTTATTCACAAGTTTATTAACATCAATGGCAAACTGTCCATTGGTATTAAGAATCTGTGAGAACATTTGATTGTATTTCTTCAATGTTGTCCACATAATGTAAAGTACTATGATAATAAATACTGCTGCTATTACTACTATGAAACCATAGTCAACCACTGTTCTTGACAGTGAATCAACTGCCTTTGTTGTCTCCAGAATGCCCATATTTTACGGTATTATTCAGATGATAATGAAATCTCTCCTACATCAATGGGGGCAATCTTTTCAACATCTTCAAACAACTTGCTTTGTGTCTGTTTGGATTTTTTGTCTTTAAGTACTTGTTGTTCCCACTTCGTATACATTTCCTTATAGGCCTGAGCATCCTTAAGAGCTTTTAACCTTATTTCCAAGTTTGGTATTTCTATTTCTGTATCAATATAATCAGGTTTCATACCATTATTACCATCAGGTATCTGTATTTCTACCTGTACTGTCTTTTTTATTGTCAATGGTATAGTTTCGACATACGAAATAAATTTATTAAGATCTTCTTTAAATGCATCGAGTAAACGTTCTGATTGTGTACGAGAATAATGTAGATAAGCATCAACACATTGTTGTACCCATTTATTCTGCTCAAAATCATCCAATGTATATGGTTTAGTATATGACTTGCATGTTATTATCTTTCTTTGACTTTCAGGAAGATTATATAATGGACTAATATTTTCCTTATCTATACCAAAAACTTTATAGACGTAAAAAATGTACATCATCGATTTGTCAAAGAACACATTTTTCTCCGATCGGTCATAACGTTTAAACTCCTTGAATTCCGTTAACTGCATCGTTGAGTCGGAGACCTTGACAATACCATCAACTAAATATACCAGGTCATACATATCAATAATCTTTATATGCACCTTCTCTTGAATAAAAAGAGAATGCTTGTGATAATCCTTTTTCAGCTATCTCGGCAGGTACAAGTTCCTTACTATGGAATGGAGAATATGTCTTGTCTCCATTGCCATCTATCCAAGAGCAACGTATTCCAACAAGAAATTTTTTTTGTATTACATTATTACTATTAATATCAACAATATTTCCAGATTTATATATGAACTCTTCCACTGTCATACGTTGATCAAGATTGGTCATACTCACAACAACCATACCTTTTCTTATCCATCCTCGTTTTTTCTCCATGACTTTATTTAAAATGGCAGATCATCTGCATAATTATTATTATTAATAGGTAACAATGGACTTGGATTGACAACAATAGGACCAGTAGCATATTGTCCTTCCGGAATAACAGTATCCGTTTCAGGACCAATGATAGTACTAAACTTATCCTTTTGTATATCTGGTATTATAACATTATCTACTATTATATCAGTATACCATTTACCACGTGCTTCATGTACATTGATATAAAAGTTTATTGTACGTTCTTCGTCAATGGTAAACAGATCATTTTTACCACCAAATACTTTGACAATCATAATTGATGTCTTTCCATTTTCTTCGGTCTCAATGAGCCATTCACAAATTTTTGTTCCTCGTTCTGTGGTGAACGTACTCACCAGAGATTTTATCTTTCCTGTGCAACTATACATTATGATTAAATTTTATATGTCTGTAAATAGTTGATGTAGTATGATCACATATCTGTATTTCAACAACGTCATCAATGCCAAGAGGACTACAGTAAAACTCTATCTCCAGTGTCATGGCATATTCCGCTCCTGGGTCTCCTGATGGTACTATATTCGTTCCTGGACTTATACTATTACCATCCAACGTGAATGTGGTATTAAGTGCAGTATATGGTCCTGAAATAACCAAATCAAGTGATGCAAAATTTAAGTTAATGTCTATAAGAATAAAAAACTCATCATAAGAAGCAGGACAGTTATATATCCATGTCTTTTCCGTACTACTGGCATCTTTTGTCAATGCACTGCCATCAACACCATCATATTGAGGCAGAGACATGTCAAAATCACTGTCAAAGAACATTGCTCCTTTTCCTGGTATCCTTATTGTTGCTACATCACTATCAGCACCACGTGTGAATGTCTTAGTACCTGTAGCATCAAGTCTTCCTGTGAAGGGTAATAAACTATATGATGTATTTACTACCCTTGGATATATTACGGTATTACCGGAAGCACCAGATGTTACCTGTGTACCTCCGGATGCTGCCGTATAAAATTTTATCTCACTACCTGGTATGGTCATATTATGATATTGTCCAGTTACCTACTGCTGTCACTGTTATTGCTGTAGAACTTAAACCTGTTGTATTATCTACATCAGCACTTGCAGGATCAATTGCTATCATGGCTTCTGTAAGAGCAAGTTGTTTTACTTCAATATTTGCTATAAAATTTGCACCAGTACCATAAGTACCAAAAGAAATATAGGCACAATTTCTATCTGTTCCTGCTGAATTAGCACCAATAGCTAAAACCA
>Ga0172381_10004131_pt1 | contig 15108 bp, 35 predicted proteins | sample Leawel6488metaG_FD_119754 | JGI IMG/M metagenome (GOLD analysis project Ga0172381, IMG submission 119754) | Leachate microbial communities from a municipal landfill in Southern Ontario, Canada - Leachate well 64-88 metaG | ecosystem: Engineered > Solid waste > Landfill > Unclassified | place...
AAACATCTTCGTGTATTTTTTTATGAAATATTGAATGTCTTTATTAATTTTTTTCATTAGAATCCTTTTTTGTATCTTTTTAGTTTATAACTATAATGTCTATTATCTGATATAGAGAAATCATAGCATAGTCCTGTTATTTCTAAGTATAAGTAAAATCCCGCATGGTCTTGTCTTCTCGTCCATTTCATATCGAATTCAAAGTAATCCCATTCTAGTTGCTTATGAAATAATGATTCTAAGGTTTTGTTTTTTGTTAATTTAATATGTATTTTAATCATCTCTTTTAGTAGTATTCTTTGCATTCATTACAATAAAGCTTGTCATTATATTCTTTTTCGTTTCTAAGACTTCTCCAAGTAAGATGTTTAGGATTCTTAGGACAAGCATTACATTCTTTACAATAGTGTTTTCTGAAATAAATCTCGTTAGTCTCCTTAACAGAGAGAACTTTCTCATATTCTATTATGAGTTTTTTACAGGTATTGCAAAATCTTTGAATTATCATAGTGGGATAATGAAAGCAGTTAGATAATAAAGAATACTTGAGATATTTCATCTTTTCTCCTTTATTAGAGCTAACTGGAGTAGCCCAAACGTCTCTGGGATTTAAGTAAACTATTTCTTTTTTACCTACTCTACCGTTTCACTACGAGGAGTAAACCACGGGTGGGTCTCTCATATGAGTATTAAATATTTTTTCTTTTAATCTTACCACATTTAGAACATCTTCCCTTTTAGTTTGTTCTAAAATTCGTCCTCTTCTATGTCTAAAGTCTCCATTATTTGAGAGTCCTGCATATGAAAATTATCACGAGTGCTTTCTAGACCAGCATTTTGTAGCATCTGGTGAAATCTATAATCAGGATTCTCTTTCCATATTTCTCTTATCTTGTCTATTATTAGGTCTATTCTTTTTATGTTTCTCATATTAATTTACCTTCATCTGACGTTAATCTGGTCAATGTTTTTTTTTTATTAGTATTTTTTCTGCTACTATTACTTGGTGTTTACCTCTTTAATATTTTTTTTAGACTTATTTTTCTTTGTTTTAATTCAAAAGATGATTCTCCTATGAATCCTTTATACCCACCTGTTAGTGAGTTTCCTATTTTAGGATTCACTACATATCCTATTTCACTTTCATAGTTTCCTATTTTTTCTATGGTCACTATTTTACCTATCTCGAGACATCTACATCCTCTTCCTTGTTTTATTACTTTTACTTTATCTCCTATTTTGAACTTAGGTGTCATTTTAGTGTCCTCTTCATTGATGTTTATATTACTCTAATATAGCAGTATCCTTTGTTTTCTAACCATTCACATATGTTATCTTCTGTTATTTGGTCTTCTAGTATTTTTATCATAGTATCAACCTTCATCATAATCTTCTTCTATATTCAATGAATCTATTTCGTCTGGTTCTGTTGTTTCTAGTTCATCTATGTTAACAGGTTTATCTCTCATTACTATAATATCATTCTTTGGACATTCAGCATTTCCTATAAAAGTTTTAACATAGTTATCTCCTTTAATATAATCTACTATGCTTATTACTATTTTTCCTGATATGATTAGATTTACTGGAGCACAAGCTTTTTCTCCGCAAGCAAGTTCTGCAAGGACTTTACTATCTAGAGTAGTTTCATAAATTCTAACGTCCTCAGAATCATTACATCTAACTAGGTAATGACTTAGATAGTAAGCTCCTATTCTTGCATCTACAAAAAGTACAGGGTATCCTTTAAGTTTATCAAATATCATTTGTCTGGCTTCTATACTATCAAAAAAGCAACAGTAAATAGTTGAACCACTTATTTCGATTTCTGTTTCTTTTGTTACTAAACCATCATTAGTAACTATCTCTATACCTGTACTTTCAAACACTAGGTCTTTTAAAGCTTCTGTTTTTTTCATTCCTATATGTTTAAAATCATAAGCTTGGGCTGATATGTTTTCTTCTTCAACAGTATCCATATCGTAAACTTCTATGTTTTTAAAACCTGCTTTAGCAAGAGTCTTAACAACATGACTTCCTACACTGCCTACTCCGAAAACTTTAATATTGTATTTATTAATATCATCGTATGGTACTAGTTTGCTTTGTCGGCTTAAATTAAGTTCGTTAGTCATAATTCTCTACCTCTCTTCTTTATTTTAATCCTATAGTATTTTTTACTATATTTATTACTGTTTCGGAAGAATAAATATTAATAATTTTTTCGTCTTTATCTATTTGTCCTATAGCATTTGAATCTATATCATAAATGTAGGCTATTTCATCATCTTCCCAGATAGTATTATAGAAAGAATTTTTTAATGCTTCTTCCACTTTTTTTATTAGTCTTCCTTTTTTATCTTTAAAAGATACATCAAACTCGCCAAAAGTATCACTATCATCTTCATCCTCTCCGTCTTCTATGCTAAAAATTTTCTTCATAAAATCAAGATAAATATTCATTAAATTGTATCTTAAATCCGAAAAAGTTTTAGGTATTAAGAAGAAAACAACCTTTGATTCATCTTCATCTTTTCTACTATATGATGTGATTGATTTGCTTAAAGCACCATTAGTATCTGCTAAGTATTTAGTTAAAAAATGTGCAAAATCTTTACCACAGGTAATTTTAGTAGTTCCAAACTCGAAATTAATCGAAACCAGATTCTCTTTGTTTTTAACTATTTCACTATTATTAAGGTAATAGTATGAAACATCTCCAAGTTTAGATTCTTTAATCTTATCAGTTAATTCCTCAGTTTTTTCTACAGCATCTTTGGCGGTCTCAATTAAATCATCGTCTTTATCAAGATTAATAACATCACCATAAGCACTAGTAGAGTTAGAAGATTTATCAAAATTCATAAGATAGGGTTTTTTACTAGAAAAATTCTTATGCTCTTCTTTTATAACACATTCTTCCACTATCTTTTTGCACTCGGTTTCTAATGCTTTTTCTTCTGGTGTAGATTCACTAATAACATCTATGTTTTTATCAATGATAAACTTACCATCTAAGACATTGTTTTTAATTTCAATTCGGACTTCTTCATCCCATTTACCACTACTAGTTATAGCTGTTTGGTAGAAAATAAAATAATCTTTATTCTCTTTCATAAGAGTATTAAAACTTTCCTCTTCATCAGTTCCACTATGACTTGCACTTCCAGGATGTCTATGCCAGTAAAAACTAACATTTTTAAGACCTTTTAAATGCTTCTTTGCTATTATCTTATTAAATCCTGTGTCTTTATCCACATGAATAGTTGCTCCTGTTACAGTTTGTTGAGGAAACATTAGTTCGTAAACATAAAAATATTTCTCTCCATCTTCATACTGTTTAATCTTTACAGAACCTATAGCTCCTATTTCAGTATCAAGATGTCTGGTAAACCAATCTATTTGTCTCCAGACTTTATCACTTAACATAACCGTATAATTTTTTTCACTCATAATTCCTCGCCTCAGTCTTTTATTCTATTTTATAATCTTTGAATTTTTCAAGATTATCTTTATAACTCTTATCCTTTATTAGAGTTACTTGTTCTCCGGTTGCTATTCTTTCTTTATCGTTTATTTCTATTCTAACTCCTTTCTCATCAAAAACAGGGTAACCCATTTTTAATCTGTTATCATAGTATTCTGGTCCGTTAGTGTAAGCTTGTCCGTCTTTGTAAGTTTTTATCCAGAACCATAACATTCTTGCTAAATCGTAGAATTTAGAACTTCCTAATAATTCAAAGAAAGTCTTTTTAGCATCACCATCACCAAGACACATCATTCCATTACTGCTATGAGGATGTTCACTAGAGCCACATGGTGCTGTTCCTTTTACTATATTGAATCCTTCTCCGTTTATTCTAATAGTAAGACTTCCTATGTAGAATGTTCTTTTTCCGAAACCTTTACTTGTTACGTTTCTTACAAAATTATTCAGAGTTAAACAGGTTGGTTTATAAGTTATGTCAAGATATCCTGCTCCTATTTCAATGTTTTCTACATATTGAAAGGTTTTTATTCTATCTATTTCTTTAAAAACTTCTTCAAAACCTGTTTTGTCAATGTTTTCTAAATAAATCTTTTCCCTGTTTAATTCTATAATATCAATGTATTTATTATTAATAGCTGTTTCATAATCTTTTATAGTAGATTTATTGTTTTCTATAGATGTATTTACCTGTTTTAGTCTGTCTTTTGATTTCTTGTTAAAAGCTTCGATAAATAATTTCTTCTTAGCCGTGCTAGTATCAAACTTGGATGGTTTAACATTCTTGATTGCTTCTATAATATCAAAGAATAATATAGGGGATTCATTATCTAGAACTCCTATATTGTATAGATTGAAAGGGTTAAAATTAATTACTATCAAATTTCTTTCAATATAATATCTTCCTATCTTTTGGTCTTCTATCTTTATTATCTCAGCTTTTTCTTTGGTTAAAGTTTCTAATTCATAAGCATTAATGTTTAATTCTGTTTTGTTATCGAATTTAGAAAATTCGTAAGTATTCCACAAATAATCTCTTAGGTTGTTTCTTTCAGTTTCGTGTATGTTTGATTGATAATCACTCATTGTTGGTTTAAAGAAAATTGTTAGGTCGTCTTTAAATGATTCGTTTCTAGATATTGTGGTTTCTGTTAATATCTTTTTTATTCCTAACTTTTTAAACTCTTTGTCTAGTTCATCCAGAACTGTTTTGTTTTTATTTAATCCTGCTAATTCTTTATTGTTACTAAGGTCGTCTTTAAAGACTGTATCTTCGTAATCTTTAGGATTTAAAGTTTTCGTGTTTTTTATTTTGGTGTAATAATCGTTTAGTTCTTCTATTATTTCTTTTGAAGATTCCACGAATACAGAATCATCTGAGGAAGTGATTTCGATATTAATGTTCTTATCTATTGTTCCTGTTACTTTTTCATCAGCAAGTTTATCGTATTTAATCTTATGGTTAGATTTAAACTTACTTAGTACTTCTTCCACTAGGTCATTAGACATTTCTATCTTATTTTTTTTAGTTCTATCAGCTTTAATATCTTCCATTTTCATGTCTCTCCTTTTATGTTTGATAATTATGAGTTTGTCCCGAGTCGAACGGGAAAAAAAATTAAGACCAATCTCTTTTCAAACTCCAAAAAAAAAAATTAAAAAAAAAATTGTTTTTTACTTATGCACTGTTGAGTCCTGGTGCGATAACGTATGTTTCGCCATCAATCAAGACGTCTGTGTATTTTACTGTTTCGCCTGTTGAATCAAGTTTGACTCCTTCTTTGTTTCTATCTATAGGAAGTCCACTTTGTTTAACAAGGTCATCTACTGTTGAAGTAGGTGTTAAGTAGCAGGTTTTTTCTCCGTTGTACATCATTTTTCCTATTTTTACTTTGATGTGTCCTGAAGGAGTACTTCTTACTGCTCTTCTTGCTGGAGTTGTTTCTACTCTCTTTGTTCCCTGTTCATTGTATTTTCTTGTAACAGATGCTTTCTGAGCACCACTTAATTCGTCAAAGTCGTACCCGTACAAGTCGTTTGCTATTTTATCTTTGCTTTTCGCCATGTCTTACCACCTCTGGTAAATATTACTTTTTTTTTAAACCCCGTAGTTAGGAATGTTAATAAATTTTGTAAACTAAAACAAACATTGCGCCATGGTCAGCGTATTCTTTTTTATAAATTAACTGACTCTTGTAACCATACTGTTTTGCTGTTTTCATTATGTATTTTCTTGCTTTATTCATTGGTTCTTTTATTTTACTATCTCTTTTGCTAAAAGTAACCGCAAATAAACTATTTTTATCTGGTAGTTTCTTTTTGAAATAAACTAATATGTCTTTTTTAGGATTGACTTCTATGTTACCACTAAAAGTGCAACAATAATCAAAAAAAGCAACATCCACTTTCGTATAAATATGTTTATTTAGTAAGGTGTTTAATGTGCAATTATAGGTGAATAAGTGTTTTTTTGCTATTTTTTTATAAATATAAGGATTAGGAATTAGGATGTTAAAAGAGTCGAATCCATGTTTTTCTAATGTAGTTGTTGTTTTTAGTGTTTCGGCATCTAAGACTATTGCCACTCTTTCAGAATTGTGTCTTTTTGATATATTATTGCTGGTTTCTGCTATGAAATTATTAACTTCTTTCTTATTAATGCAGTCTTTTTTATCTTCTGTGCAATACATTTCTTTCATAATATCATCTCTTGAGATATTTGTCTTTATAAATACTTCGCTTTTGTGCTTGGTTAGAAAAATTAACCGAGTATTTTCTTTAAACTGGGTCTTTTTTGGGCTAATTCCAGCTCATACTCAAAATAAGGATAACCATGATTACCTATGTAACCATCATATTTTGCTTTGTAGTTTGATTCTAAAACGTAAAAATTAGACCTTTTAGTGGTATTATAACTTCTAAACACTATTTTATCTATTTTATTACTATTGACAGAATCCGGTCTTACTTTTACTCTGTCTCCTATTTTGAATTTATAAACCATTGATATTCCTCTCCCAGAAATCAATTGGGATTTTAGTAACATTATCATCTTGGTCAGTAAAAGTTATAAAACTTTCACTGATAGATAGATTAATGCTTGAATTAAAAGTGTTTTTTAGGTTATCTTCACATTCTTCTTGATTTTTACAACAAAAATACCTATCTTCTTCTACTTTGTTATTTTTCATATTAGATTCACTAGTTAATAAATCTATTACTTCAATACCATTACAATAGATACACCTATTTTCTGGAATTATTAAGTTGTTTTCGTCCACAAAAGATTCTTTCATTTTAATAACCTTTTTAAGCTTATCTTATTAACTAGTTTACAAATATAAACACAGTCTATTAGATAATCATAAGATATATGGTTTTCTTTGGTCATTCTTTTATCAGTAAGGTCGAATTCATTATTATTAAAGTTATAAAAATCATCGTATTTATATGCAAGACCTTCTATACGGTCAATTGTTACTCTTTTTAACTCTAAATAACGAATAAAACTATATTTCGTACTTTTTGAATTTGAAATCTTTATTATTGTTCCAACTGGAAGTTTTTTTAATTCTTCTATGGTTATTTTTTGGAATTTCATTTTGTTAGCCTGAATGTGTAGTTTTTGTCTGTTTTGATTTGAACTGGCGTTAATCTAGCCGTTGTTTGTTTGTCTTGGTTTTTTTGTGTTATTATTTGTTGTATCTGTTTTTTTATTGGTTGGTCTGGTTTTATTTTTGTTTGGTTGATTATAGTTTGTGGTTGTGTTTCTAGTAGGTATGCTGTTTTTAAAGTTATTAGGTCGATGTTTTCTAGTAGTAGTTCTGGTGTATTCATTTTTATTAATTCTGTCATGGTTATTTTTATAGGTTTATCTGTATCTTCTAGGTATGTTAGTGTTTTTTTTGGTATTTTATAAAGAGTGTTGCAAGTTCCGCAAATATATTCTGTGTAAGGATTACTGTTTTTGTTTGTTTGTATTAATGGTTCGTATTCTATTCCGTCATTACAACAGGGACAGTGTTCTTCTTGTTCTTTCTTAGTTTCTCCGTTTATCGAATATTTTGTTGGTTTCATTTTTTTAACATTAGTTTGGATAGGCTTATTTTTTTGGTTTCTAGCTCAAGACAACTATCTATTCCATAAGCTTCATAGAGACCGTCATATTTTACTCTGTAATTAAAATCATTATCTCCTTCTATTTTTACTATGACTCCAACACTTCCTACTGGAATATCATTAAAACCCATATGTGATGGTCTTATCTTTCTTACTCTGTCTCCTATTTTAAATCTTAGTTTTATTTTCATTTTCGTATTCCTAATATTCTTTTTAAGTCTGTTTTTATTGGTAGTAAACATTCTTTTAAGACATACCACGTTGAACTATCTTCTTTGAAAAATACACGGTCTTTTTCTACTTCTGTTATGATTATTATTTTATTAGCAAAACTAATAGGTAAGATTGATTTGTGTAGTAAATCATTTTTGTCTGTTATTTTTGCTTTATCTCCTATTTTGTAGTCGTTCATTTTAAAAGTCTCCTTAAACTAATATTGTTTTTTTTAAAACAATCACCATCATAAAAGCAAGAATAATCAATATCATTTTTTTTATATTGTTTTACGTTAATAATAGTATGATTTTTTTCTCGTATTAGTTTTTTATCTACCTTTGTTACTATGTATTTCTCATTCTCTAAAAGACTACTAGTACTTATAAATAAATCATCTACGAGTAAAGCATTATTCTTTCTTTTTAATACTACAATATCTCCTATTTTGAAATCAGTCATCTTGTTTACCTTAGTATATTTTTTAAGTTTAATTTTTTACTTTTTGGTTTAATAAAATGAACATCTTTTAAACAAGAAATATTACCATAGTCATAACTATTTTTTCTTTCCATTAAATCCTCTTTAATATGCTTCGTTAGTATGTTATCGTTTGTTTTCATAAATATTCCAGTAAGACCTTCTGGTTTTATTTCTCTTAGTAGAAAAAAGTAATTCCCATTAAAAAACGTATCACTTTCGGTTGTTATAAATAGTTCGTTTGTTCCCAGGTAATCTTCTGGATTAGTTAAAGATTCTCCTATTATGAATTCTGTTTCTGGTTTAACATCTTCTAGTTTCATAAGTTTTATTCCTCTTTATATTAGTTTGAATTCTTTAAGGATTTTTTTCATTTCGGTTTCGTTTAATTCTTTTTTTATCTGAATAGGAACCATACCTAAAAAACACGCATACACGTTACTTGCTTTTGGGTTGTTATGCATCTGTTTTTTGAGTTCTGGATAAAATTCTTGATGCTCTAATATTAAAGATAAGGGTATTTTTATGGTTAAAAAGTCTTGATTGATGTGTTCTAATCCTTCTGGTTTAATCATATTAAACACCTTTTTTATTTAAATATTCTTGATAGGTTTATTTTACTTTTTAAACAAAAAACTTTTCCCGTTTCATAATACATAAATCCTGGTAATCGTTCTATTTTTAATCTTTTTATGTTTACTTCTGGTTTAAGTGAATAGAAAGAAGAAAAACCACTATCATTGGTGTAAAAGTAGCACCAAACTTCTTCATCTTCTTTTATTTCAATAAATTTTCCAATAAAATATTTATCATCATCAAGGAATTTTAATATTGTTCCTTCTGGAAGATGTTTTAGTTCTTCTTTGGTTATTTCTTTCCAGTTCATTTTAGTAACCTTTTTAGACTTATTCTTTCTGCTTTTGTTAGTTCTTCTTCTATAAACCAATATAGGTTATCTTTTGGGCTTCTGAAATGATAATCGTTAGTATCTAAGAATATTTGATTATAATCTACTTCTTTTATGGTGTAGATTTTGTTAAAATCTGGTTTTTCTGCTGGACTGACACGTTTTTCTATTGTTTTGTTTATTTTTACTCTATCACCAGCTTTAAAGATGGTTTTAGTCATATAAGATAGACTCATTCTTTTGCACCACTTTTTTTATTCTTCATCCTCGTCTTCTATGCTTTCTTGAATACCTTTAATAACTTCTCTGTCTTCTGGTAGATTAGAGTCTAGTTTCATATTTTTAATGGTAGTTTCTCTAACTTCAAAATCGTTATAAAATTCTTCAAGCACTAGGTCGTCTATGTCTTTGTTTTCTTTGGTTTCTCTTTTCAAATATTTCACTTCCTAATTGTTTTTTGTTTTTCTATTTCCGTAATCATACCAGAAACAATTATTCATATCTACCTGTTTTTCTAGTAGGAAATCGTGAACGTAAATTTCGAGGAATTCTAGTTCTCCTATTTCTTCTGCTGCATCTAAGACGTTACTTACTGTTTGTTCTACTTCCGTCCAGGTTTTTACTCGTATTTCTTCTGGTTTTCCGAAATTTATTGTTACTCCAAATCTTTCATTCATAAAGTTCACCTCTTAGTAAGTATAATCATCATTATTGTTTTTGGTTACTGGTGTTATGTAGTATCTTGTTCTGGCTTTGGTTATTATGAATTCTTGGTCGTTAAAAGATTTATTAAAAGTCATTAAGTCTTTTATTTTTAGCCAGAATACATCATTTGATGTGCTTGGTATGGTTGCTTTTATGCTTCCATTATCGTATTGTGATTGTGCCGAGTACAAGTTTTCTATTGCTCGTCCTGGTATTATTAGTCCGGTTATTTGTTTCATTCTTCTCGTCCTTTTAGTTATAGTTTTTCTTTGTTGAAATTGTACCAGTTCTGATATCTTATTAGGTAAGATAAGTTTGGGTAGTCTTTTGGTTGGTTCATTATTTCTTTTCTTTCTTCCCTCGTAAATATTGGTGTTTCAAATGTTTTTGTCATAGTTTATCCCTCTCCATCTGGTGTTAATCAGAGGATTGTTTTTTTAGTATTTGTGTTAGTTTGATTTTTTGGTTTATTTTTTCTGAGTCTTTGAAGTAGCAAGACCAGCATCTTATGTTTCGGTGTAGGTATTTTATGGTTTCTGGATACGTATCTGTATATCCTTCTATTTCTTCATCTAGTAGTATCCATCCTTCACTACTGCTTTTTTGCTGGTCTACTTTTATGAGAAACTTTTTATTCTTTTTGTTAATACTTATGATTTCTCCTATCATTTCTAGACCTTTACTAGTGCTTGTGGTAGATTTTATTATGTCGCCTATTTTAAAATCAGTCATTTTTATATCTCCTCATAGAATTGTTTTATAAAAGTATCAGTAGTGTATATGTTGAAGGTGTTGTCTGCTGTTTGGAATGCTCTTAATTCATTACTTATTTGTTCGGTTGTTCTTAGTCTTCCTGTTTTTTTGTCTTTAAACATCATTTTTTCGCCTCGCTTTTTTTTAGTTAATGTAGAGTGATATTACTCCGTAACCGTTCTTTCCTTTTCTTATCTTGTCTGTATTACCACAATTAGGACAGGTTACTTTTTGTCCTTTTATTAGTGTTTCTTTTTTTAGTTTGACCGTGAATTCGTAATTTTCGTGGGATAATATGCAATTAGAACAGATTATTTTTACTTTATAGTTTTTTTCTTTTTTGAATCCTAACATTTTCAGCTTTCCTCTTTAGATATTTTTAAATTAATGTCTTATGGGGATTGTCGGACTCGAACCGATATTAAGCAGCCCATCTGCCCAAAACCCGAAATAATAAAAAAAAAATGTTCTTCCTTAACAGTATTTGCTTGATAAATCAAGTATATTCAAAGGTGCTTCTGTGTATGGTGTGTTTACTATTATTTCTCTGTTAAATTGGTAATAAACAAGCATTCCTTCTTTGCATTTAGCTATGCTTATATCGGTGTTGTTCAATACTTTGCTGTGTCCGCTTCTTCCAGGATGATGTCCTAGACTTGTTATTTTTTCTACACAGGTATCAAGGAGTTTTCTGTCTTCTTTTTCGTACCCGTATTTGTCTTGACAAGTTTCGCAGGCGTTTACTTCGCTTAGTTCGTTGTATTGGTTGCAGTTTATTGTTTTAGCATTTATTAGTGCTGGCATTAATAACAATGCTACTATTATTAGTGCTATTCCTTTATTCTTCATAGTTTATTCACCTCGGGAATGTGATTAAATAGTGTTTATTCTCTGTATTTTGATGGATTATTGATTATGAGGGGGATTATACTAGACTGGGATAAATGAGTCTAAAACCCAGTCTAATACAATCAAAATCTGAAAGTAAAGGGGTGTTACCGAGGATTCTTCTTGTTTTTATTAATAGATTCGGTAACCACATCTATTAATAAAGAGGAACTCATGAAATTCTATCCTATTTTTTTCCTCTATATTGTTTTTTTTTTATCCTAACGGATTTAAAGCTATGCTCATTAGTTTGTCAGCTTTTTCTTCACCAACTTTGCTAACAACACTAGCACGGATGACTTCATCTGTGAATCCTTTCTTCTGAGCTCTCAATATGCTGGCTACGAAAGACATAGCATCTTCCTTATCAGCTAATACTTCTGGCATTTTAGGTTCTCTAACTCTAGAAACCCTAGTAGACATTGCTTCTGCTCTGGCTAATGCTTTCTCACTAAGAGCCGGTGAGTATTCTTCTCCGTCTACAGTTACGGTGTACTTTTCTCTGTTCTTTGGTGTATTCCATAACTGACCTCTCTTTCCCAGGACGCCCTCTGTTAATCCAAGTTTGGATTCTATAAGTCTACAATAATCTTCCTCATTATAGACATCGTATCCTTTTTCTTGCATTTCGCTTATGGCTTCACTGTTAGCCTGTCCAAACAAGGTTACACCTACATTATCTACAAAAGGCATTACTTTAGTAAAATGCTGTGTTATCTTGCCTGTTTCGTTGTTCTTTATACTTACCAATTTTATTCTGTCTAATTTCACTTTTTATTCCTCCTTATAGTTTTTTAAGAACCTCTATACTGTCTTTGATTGATAATCCAGTATCTTTGCTGATATTACCTACAATGACACGATTTATGATGCTGGTGTTTGCTTTTTGTTCATCATCCAGGGTTTTTCTTTCTTCACTGGTCATACCACTAGTTTCTACTATTTTGTATTCTATTTTACTGGTTACTTTAAGAGTGGCTAGTATTGAACTGGCGATAATCTGACCTCTTTCATTAAGATGTTCTCGGTATTGTTTTAGCCATTCTTCGGCTTTTTCTTCACTATTATAGGCTAAGTTTAGTGTTGTGTAGGATATTCTGCCTGTGTCTGTTTCTATACCTATTAGTAAAATATCGCTATAGTTACTGTATTTAGGATGGTTAAGTAATCCTGTTTTAGGATTGATAGTGGCGGTGCAGTATCTTTCTCCGTATTTATTTGTTTCTTTCCATACCATCATTTTGGTTCTGAGTCTGAACCCGTAAGGATAATCATTGATTACGTAAGGTTCTAATTCAGTAGGTTGTTTGGTTAATATGTTTAAAGTCATTTTTTCCTCCAGTTCTTTCTTTTATTAAGGCAATCATTACAAAAATTAAGATGAACAGTATTACTACCATCAGTAGTGCTTACTATGGTCTTTTTTTCACAAAGACTGCATCTACCTGTTTTGGTTTCTTTTTTGATTTTACAAGTAAGACTCCAAAAAGGTGTTACCTTATGAGTTTTTATAACTCTAAGACCTTTATTTTTTAGTCTTTTAAAAGTGATTTCGTAATTTTTTTTGTTTATCATTCTAATACTCTGATTATGTTATTTATAAATGTTTCGTTTTTGTTTTTTCTGCCTAATAGGAAAGTATCGTATCTGGTAGTTCTACCTCTCCTATGTTTTTGCTGGTGTTTTCGTTAAAATCTCGCTTTCTTATCATAACTAGGTCATTATTATCTTTATGAATAAGATAACCATTACTGTTTATATGGCTAAAAACACCATCTCTTTCAGAGTAATCTTGGTTTTGTATTTTAAGCAAACCTTGATTATCCGTATAAATAGTAACTTTCATAGTTTATTCCTCTAGGTTTCTTTTGAGTAGTAAATATTCTGATTTTATATAAAAAAGACCATTAGGTCTACTATTTAATATTGATTCTCCTATTAGTATTATAAATCCAGCATACTTATTCTCTTTGGTTAGTTCTAAACCTTTCTTTGTTATACTGGATTTGTTTAGTCTTCCATCTAGTTTTATTATGCTGTCTCCTCCGCAACAAGGAGTAATCTCATTAGATAGGTTAACTTTTAGTCTTTCAATCCATTTAGTCATTTTTTACATTCCCCCATTTTTTTTTTATAATTCTATTACCAGATAAGGTAGTATTAGTTTGATTATGGTTTCTTCTTTATCTTCCACTCTCAAAACTGAAGAGTATTCTTTGAATTCGTTGAAGGATATCTCACGTTTTTTTAATAATAAAGCTAGGTAGACTAGTTTTTTATCATCGGTATCTATTTTTCTTGGATATATACTTATGAAAAGATTAGTAGTATGGTTCATTTTTAGTACTTCAGGGTTTGGACTGAAAAGATTGTTTTTCTTTGCAGGACGTGTAAAACTAAAAGCGAAAGTTTCAAGGTCGATGGTTTGCTCTCTTGCTATATCACTACTGGTAAGTTTTATCATTTTTATACACTCTCTCAATTTTTTTTTGATAACAATTCTTTTTTATACTTCAATACAATAAATCAGTAACTACTATTTATAAATGTTTCTATTAGTCTTTTTATGGCTACCCATCCTAATACTAACCATCAGGGTATAAGCAGGTATAAGAATCACTATAAACAAAGTATACCCTTAACCATAAAAATCACTATAAAAACAAATAAGACCTACACCAAATAATCACTATAAAAAAATGTTTCATAAAACCACAAAAATCTATATATAATACTAATAACTAATAACTAATAAAAGAGAATCTATAAAGAAGAAAAAAAAAAAGGTGTAAACAAACATAAACAATAATAATAAGAGGTTTTAGTATTACTTACTAATCATTAAGACACCCAATTATAATAAAGAAAAAAAAAAAGACTTATATAGTAGTATTAGAACTCAACATATAGAAACACCAGAAAACCTTACCACAAACAAAAAAATAGAAAAACCACCCATATAGTAGTGTTCCTTTTTGTTGTGGTGTATTCTTGTGTCTGGTTTCTCTTTGGTGGTGTTACCCTCTTTTTTTTTTAGTTGGTCTTACTTTCTCTGTATTCTTCTTCTCCCAAACTATTATACTGAATGTATTCAGTATGATTACCACTACAGAGTCTGCCTGGTTGTAGTATTTGATTACATCTTGTTATGATTCCGGTTATTGGGTTGGCTCTTATTATACAGTTGCAGGTTTCTCCTGTGTGTTGTCTTAGTGGGTGTTTGTAATCAATTGTCTTTTTTGTGGTTGGTGTGTTGGTCAGGCTTTTTATTAGTTGGTCGAAGTCTGCTTGTGTTATGTTTGTTTTGTTTTGTGTGTTTTCCATTTTTCGTATTCCTCATTTATTTTTTTTAAGCTAAAACTGCTAATTATAGCATATTTGCTTATATTAGACTCTTAGACTCTTGAGTATTTAAATGTTTCGCTTTATGAATTTTAGGATTACTACCAACAAGAATTGTCTTCCTAATCATAACCAAGTAGGCATAATACCAGTTCTACTTATAAGGTAATATACCAATTCACCTTATTACCTTTTAGGTTTGGTCTGGCGCTAA
>Ga0172381_10004132_pt1 | contig 15107 bp, 14 predicted proteins | sample Leawel6488metaG_FD_119754 | JGI IMG/M metagenome (GOLD analysis project Ga0172381, IMG submission 119754) | Leachate microbial communities from a municipal landfill in Southern Ontario, Canada - Leachate well 64-88 metaG | ecosystem: Engineered > Solid waste > Landfill > Unclassified | place...
AAAGTATGTCACCAAGCAACATGGTAGATGATACAGCTACATTCGATTATCTAACTTCAGTCATAACAAAGACAGAAGGGGGTGGCTTGATGTATAATTCAGCAAAGATTAGCCCGGCAACATCCCTGCAAAAAGGAAAGTTGTGGATTAAGATATGGAATGCCCATAACTCGACTACACAAAAAGTAAAATTCAGAGTATGGAGGGTTGCGAAATGGGCAGGAAGTTAGTTTTTGTATTAGTAATATTGATAACTACATTGTTGTATGCCGGTACTCCGATACTCAAAACATTATCAAGTGCAAGTTATACATTAGGTGCAGGTGTTAAGGACACTATCACGATTACTACTTTCCAAAATACTGGTGACAGTATCGGTATAATGTCAGAGATTAATCAAGATAGTTGCTCCGCAACATTCTCTTATCAATATTCAACGCCATATTCGTATACAGATGCTACTGAATTTGCTTCTTTGCCAGTAGCATTGACAGTACCAATAAATGCTAAAGGTGGTTTTAGTTCAAATGTGCCATGGTTAGCGGGTGCATATAAAGCAAACATTTATTGTGTACTTATGAATAACAAAAGCACGACGCAAACTATTAATTTAAAATTCTACTCAATTACTTGGAGATAAAAATGGCTGGAATTGCTGATTTTTTTAAGCTGGAAAATATGAGATCGCATAATTCAAGTTTAGGACCTGGCGATAAAGTCCTACTTGTTTGTGAAGGTGCGATGTCTGGATCGTCCATAAGTTGCGATATATCGAATTTAGTAAGAGATGGTTCGGTTGTTCATGTATTCGCATTCAAACCTGTAACTGTAAGTTCTTCCGGGACAATAACTGTAACTGCGTCTGTAGCTGGTGCTTCAGATTCCGTTAAGGTATTAATCATGGTAGATCAAAAAGACCTCAAATACGCAGGCGAATAATAATGACAGTATATCAGGCACATAAGGATTTAGCACTTGCACTTGGAGATGAAATTTCGTTCCCAGGTGCGAGTGTTCCTGTTGTAATACCAGATGGCACAAGGTTCTTAACAGAGCATAGGAATCAAGCATTATACAGAGCTATGCTTACGTTATTAAGAACATTGATTAAGAATGTATCAACTTATGAGAAAAAAGTTGCTTCATCGATAATGTTGAGAATGTTGCCGTCATTACAAAAGACATTAGTTTTAAATTGCGATGTACAATCTTCATCAGGATATTATCAAGTATATGATGTAGTATTCGATACAGATAATAAACCAATTTATGTGTTTAGTGTATTGGAAAATATATCGACTGTACCAATCCCAATTAAAGATCACATAACTTCATTGGGATTGTTGAATAAAAGGATAAGTGAAAGATCAGATGCTTTTGCTACATTATATCAAGGATTAGATGATACTGATATATGCACGATGAAGATATGGATTCCGCAATCAAGAATTGATCCAGGGACGTATGAACTTTCACCAATATCAGTAAATGTTCATTATTTACGTTACCCGTTAAATCCAAAAGATCAACTGTCAACTGATACTATTGAAATTGAACTTATGTGGTATAACAACATAATAACATTAGCTCAGACTTACTGCATGATTGATTCTCAGGAAATGGAAAATGTTATTCCATTATTACAAACAGAAATAAGTAATTTATTGGGAGCACAAAATGCCAATTAATGAAATATCTGGATTTACTCCACTTTCACAAGCCTTCACACATCAGGATATTGTGAGTAGAGCTTTAATCAAAACAGGTCAAGCCGACAATGAGATGGTACAATTAGACAATGCACGGCAGGCTTTAAGGCAAGCAATATCTTATATATCAGATTTGCTTAATCTTGCCGAAAAACCTGATTATGGTTGTACTCTTCAATGTTCATTGGAAACAACTGAAGATACTCATACAAGATTAGAATGGATTGATTTATCTCAACCATACACATTGACTAATGGGAAAATAGTTATACCTTCAAATTATATATATTCGATAAAAAGAGTATCATTCGTTCCTACATCAGATGCGTTACTTGATATGCAACCTACTGACTGGGCAATGAATGCCACAAGAAAAGATGTTTCTGAATTGACATGGTTGTTATCTCAGAACAATACTGAGTATCGTCAGAGTATATGCTGGACACAATTTGGAAATAAAATATATTTCTATATAGGCAATAACATAAAAACTCCGGTACGAGCAACAAGATCGGCTTACGTGTCTGTACCTTATGATGTTTCCCAACAAATCATATCTGTTTTCTTTTACAGGAAACCTGTATTAGATAATATGTTTGCACCTAACAGTATAGATGCCCAGGCAAATTATGCACTTGATACTGGATCGATAGTACCTAATATGACTGCATATATCGATATATCAGATCAGTATACAGAGTTGGTAACTCGCATGGTGCAAAAATCAATATTAGAACAATTGAAATCTTCAGTTCCGGCAGAACTCGAAAATGAAATAAATACAGGCATATCACTGATTAAAGATAATCTCGATAAAGAGCTCAAGATGGAAGCTGAAGAATACGACAAAATGCGTTATGGACTTAGACAAAGGAACAATCCATGATAAAAACTAATTGCAAGTGGTTTCTTGAAATCACGCAAAAATGTATGAACAGAGAATACATATCGTCTGTATTCGCTAAACCTAAAGCAAAAGATTTTTTTCGAGGTGCAGTCATTGAAACTGAAAGAACTTGTGAAAATTGTCATTTTAAGGAAAGGAAAAAAAATGCTACCTGAGATATTTAAAAATATTGAGAAGAATAGACCGATAGGAAATATCATTGTAGAAGTTGCAAAGATATTTGTTGGAGAAAAAGAGATACCTGGCAACAAAGGTTTCTACAACAAGACTTTGCATAAGTTAATGTCGCCATTTTGGGGTGTAGGAGACCCGTGGTGCGCCGATTTTATGACAATGGTATGGATGCAAGCCTATGCTATAAAATATGGCACAGGAACGCCAGAAAACGATTATTTCTTAAAACAGATAAGAAAACTGTTTTCTCCTAATTCTCAGAGATTATTCAATAACTTCAAAAAGAGCAATATGTTTAATACTGGAGATGTTCCAGTTGTTGGTGCAGGTTATGTATGGGCATATACAAACAATGGCAAACTAACTATTCATGGACATACAGGAACGTCAGTAGTAAGCATTACTGGCAGTAAAACCATTGTATTGAAAGATGGGACAAAGAAAACATATTATTCCTGGAGTGGAATAGAAGGAAATGCAAAAGATAAAGTTTCCATAATGGAACGAAACACAACCCCGGAAAAGGGAAAAATGTTATTAGGATTTATTTACCCACGAGATTATACGCAAAATGAAATCAACACAAGATATACTAAGTTTCGCTCAGAGTAGCCTTGGTGACTTGGACCTCACACGTAATGCACTTGGTGAGTATCTTTCAAGTTTACAAGATATTGCGAATGAAATAGCCAGGGAAACCGAAGTTTGGATAGCAAGATATATTGCATACCCAAAACGAGTAGGTTATGATTGGTCAAGTACATTGGTATACAATGTTGGGGATATAGTATTGAGCGGTGGGATATACTATTACTGTTTAGCAAAGCACATAAATATAATTCCTCCTAATGTGACATTTTGGAGAGTTGTTACTTTATGGGATATTGATATAACTTATCAAATAGACGATGTAATATATATAGGAACAACTAAGACATTTTACAAAGCAAGATTACTTAACACAGGTATACAACCTCCGAATGAAACATATTGGTTTTTGTGCGGTGTGGAATTCCAAAATGAATATAAAATAAATTTACCAAGTAACTTCAAGCCTTTTCATGTTTTAAGAGTATTGAAGATAGATTCGACATCAGTATACACTGAGATGAGAGAATATTCGATGCAGGCCGTATCAAGACAGTCTGTAAATAATAATCCATTTCCTATTAACGATGTTAGTTTTTTAAATGGATATTCGACACAGCATTACAATGATATGGAGATACCTGGTACAGTAGACAATAGTATAACTTGGAATTTCAATTTCCCATTATCTCAATCAGATTCTATTTATATAGATTATACACAAGGCAGTCCTTTTGAAATTGATATATGGAAAGAAAATCCTCCATTATTGATACCTGATTTTCTCGTAGAAGCATTTAATTATGGATTATTATATAAAATGCTCGAAAGACTTTATATGAAAGGCAATTCTACGCTTCAGAATCAGATGTATGAAGCAAGAAGGCAATATAAGGGTAATGATCCAACAACAAAACTTGGGGGCGCTTTGCGTAGAGCCATGGGATATGCTCAAAACTTTAAATCAGAAGAATATCATATGAAAATCCAACCTTTAAAGTTTTTAGCTTCTTTAAAAGATGAAAGTTTTGGATAATGAAAATAAAGAAAAACATACAGTTTAGTTTCCAGAATGGCATTACAGAGAATATCAAACAAGATGTTTCTCAAGATGCTGAGAATGAGAATATAAATTCTGTATTGTACATGGAAAATTGGAATCCTAATCTTGAGATATATTCATTAATTAGGAGACCTGGGCAATTACCAATATTAAAATCAGATAATAGTTTACTCACATTAAGTATAAGAAATTATTCTATCGTTATACCTAATTATATGTCAGATTATGCTGACAGATTAGATGAGTTAATACTGCATTCCAAAATACTAAAATCATCTAATCCTGTATTCAATGATAACTATGTTTTGTTCATCAAAAGAATACCAAAGGGAGAAGGAGAAGAGGACTTTTATCCTGATCCCACAAGTTCATTATTGCCTATTCCGGCAACAGGTATTGTTGCTCATGTACAACAAGGCATAATGACTGAACCTGACTGGAAAGAACCTTTTCATGACGATGAAACATATAAAGGTTGGTATGTATTTGGCACAGTACAAGATGTGGAAAGATATGGAGAATCATTGATATTCGTTTCTTCCTTAGATAAAAATGAAGTAATGAACATCGAACATATAACAGATGACTATGCAACATTTATCGAATCTAAAAAAGGTTATTTGTTCCCAGTTTATATTTGGAGATTATGGGACTTAAAGAAATTAAATATAAAAAAGGAAGAATTTTTCAATGGAATAGATTTCGATACTTCATTGATGCAGTGTTGGAAAGTGAAAACCCCGGCAATATCATTAACAAATGATAGTTTTTGTGCTTATGGAATAAAAGATACAGTAAGTAGTACAAGTGAATTATATGATGGGATAGGGAATACGGTTGCCGGGGACACTTTATATGAAAAATTCAATGAAGATAATACGGATATTGAACTATTAGATGGGGACAAAAACGCCCCAATACAATTGTTGATATGGGAAGATGCGATGTATACAGCGGACAACATACCGCCTTCGGATTTTTTGCCAGATTGTAGTGACAAAATAAATATATTTGAATTATCTGATTCTACATACGACAATCTAATCATCCCATCTAAAAATGGATATTTCAAAAAAGATAAAGATTTCAATTTCAAAGGAAACACGAGTTACAAGCACATTGAAACTATTGAATATCCAAATTATAATTTCATGGAAGAAATAGGTAAAACGGGAGATTCGTTAAAAAGGCGTTACGAAACAAATCAAGGAAAATACGACGTATATCATGGAGGTACTTGCCATAGATTAGAACAAGATTTAGATGTCACAAGAATATATCAGTATTGTCTAAGATGGGTATTTAATAATTATGTCGAAAACAAAATGCCACGTCCATGGTTGAGAGATGAGCGAATACCGATACTTGTTACTATTGTTATAGATGGTATAGAATTAGTTTTATCGAAATTTATTTATAAAGTAAAATCGACAACTGAAGTAATAAATCCTGTTCATTATAATGTATCAGGGAAAAATGATCATGATGAATTAGGCATATTCGCATATAGCCAACTGCCATTAATAAATGACTGTATATTATTCCCATCAGATCAAATGGCAGTAGGTAGTACATCATTACCAACATATAGTTCTGGGATAACAGATTCAAAATGGATAATAGTGAATGTATTAGTGCCAATACAGGTAGGGGATGGCAACGCCCAGCACATACAATATCAATCAAGATTTACACATGGAGGCATAAGGGATTTATATGGTTCACCTGGGACAGTAGATTTGCAATATCGTGAAATGGGAATATTCTTCACGATAAGAATAAAGGGAGAATTCTTTGAAAGTTTCATGGAAAATAATATTGGATCAATAAATGTATATGTTTCCAAGGCTAATCTCGAAGATAATATGATGAAAAGTCTTGGAATGTTAAGTAAAAATGATCCTATAACGGGATTATACTCACCTCCAATGATTACAGACGAACAACAATTAGGAGAATATGATAATTATGGATTAATAAAGAAATTTATAATCAAAGGCAAAGGTTATCCTATCAAAGAAGCATTAACGCCATTAGGAGAATATGGACCTGATTGGGAAAATTATAATGGTGAAACATTAAATACAAATTCTTGGTATGACAATAGAGGAATGAGTGACGAAGCAGATAATTTTATTTATGCTGTTCCACAGAATTCCGATAAAACACCGAATAGTATGTTGCCAGATATATATAGTGGCTCTAACAAAAACATGACATTTTCGCCAGATTTCATGATTTGGGATTACGCAGTTGATAAAGATAGTCTTGTATTAGGAGCTTCAGGTGAATATTGGGACGGTATAGGTGCTAATATTTTAGCAATAATCAAATCAAGGGTTTTTATAGGTAATACGATTGATAAAAATGGAGATATTGAACAGGGTATAATAAGATATTCGGCAGTACAAAAAGGCGTTATATCACAGGATATATTCAACAAAGAAGATTTTATGAATGTAGGACATTTACCATATACAGCTTTGATTGAATACAGAGAGGAACTTATCATATTTGATATTAATAATTTTTATAGATTACAATTAAACGAAATAGCAAATCCTACAACATGGGAATTTGTGGATACTGTAACTGGTACTGGAACATTCTCGAAAAAGACTATCTGCGTGACGCCATACGGCTTCGTCTATGGCAATTATAGCGATATATGGTTATCCGATGGCTCATTTCCAAAAAGTCTTTCCAGCAACCCGGAAAAGGGCATTTACATAAACTCATTATATCAATTACTGATGACAGGTTCTTCTTATGTTTATACGTCATTAATCGATCCTGGGAAACCATGTATTAACAATGGATATAATAAGTATTCTGAATTTATCTATGATATAGCCAACGATGAACTTGTTGTTGTTTTCCCTGTAAAGAGATCAACTGGTATTTATGATGCACCAACAAAATGGCATGAACTTACTCATGAATTACGATTAATATATAATTTTAAAAATAACAATTGGAGAGTAGAATCATATCTTTTGCATTCTAATTCCCCAGTAGCAGCATATTATCTGAATACTGTATCTAAAATAGGAAGAATGTATAATTCTAATCCTGATATTATTAGTACAAAAGCATATTATGGTTGGACAGATATTACTTTAGGTAGTAAAGTAGAATTTGGTAAATCGGATATAAGAACATTAGATGATATTGAATCGTTAATTACAGATACTCTATTACCAGAAACTATTCTCATAACTCATGAGTATGGCAATGGAAAAGATGATTATTTGCTCCAGAAATTCATATTAGAATTCCAGGCCCGTAATGAATACGAATTATTGTATGGAGATACAAATTTTATTTTTGTTGGTTATGAAGATTTATCTTATTTGGTTACTAAGGACCCGATATTAGAATTTGAATTAAGAAATCGTGGTTGGAAAGATGATACATCTCATCTATATTTAGAAAATTATAATAATATAGATGAAGTAAATATCTCTCAATCTGATACTGATGGTTGGTATGATTTAGTCGAAAGAAATATGTCATCTAAAATTGGCATTAATAAAGCAAATGTCAATCCATACAAGACACTCCTTGAATCGCCTGGTGGGACTATACAACCAATAGGTTCTAATTGGTATCCGAAAGAATCGATGATATTATTAACTCCAATAAATACTAAATTCCGTAGGACAAGATTTAGATTAAAAGCATTGTATATAGCTAAGTTGAGAAGTTTCAATTTGCAAATAGTAAAATTCGATAGAAGGAGTATATAATGCCAGGCAGATTCGCAAGATTATCACAACATCAAGAAAATCCAAATGTGAGGAAAGAACTTGAAAGACGTTCTAAATCATCAGAGATAGATTATTCAGAAGTATCTAAGATAGTAGATGCTGGCAAACAAAAAATGCCAGAGATGACAACTGTTACATCTAAAGATGGTACTGTGACGGTTGTTAAAAATGGCAATAATTATGACTTGTCGGTTGATAAATATCTTGGTGGCTATGAAACATATTATAAATTAGCAACCGACGAAACATCAATTTATGAAGCATTGGCTTCTTATTCAGATTTAATACCTGTTAATAGAGCTGATAAAGGCGGTTGGATTCCTTTTATGGGAGAAGTGGAAGTAGCAGAAGACACATTGCATTGTTTCAATCATTCAACTGATAGGAACTATGAAGAATTACCGAACTTAATAAACAATGGCAATGGAGTAACAAGAAATTGGTTGTATTTTACTGCTCCAGAAAATGGTTGGTATAAATTTGAAATTGGTTTATTTATTACCTTGAGTCCAAGGAATCCCATAGGAACAACTTATTGCTATCCTGAAAACTACAATGCTATACATCAATTCCAATTAGATAGATTGTATTTGGAAAAAGCAAAACTTATATTGTGCCGCTATACGCAAACCGAATATGATACGCTTTTGTATTTGAATAAATTAACTAATATAGTTGCCTTAGTGGATAAATACGAAAATGTAATATTACCGACAGATAGTGATGATTACAAATATTTATTTAGATTGGCGAATAGATATGCTTCGTTAAAAAGAGATGTTACTTTATATCTTAATAAAGGAGAAATTATAGTTCCTTTTTTCAAGATCAATGCTCAGTATTTAGTATATAATGTACAATCTCAAGTCTATAATTCAACTGTATTCGATTCATTATGTTGTTATATGTGCCAGGAACTTGAATATTTCTATGTGCAACAACTAAAATATTCTACCTTAATGAATGATTCAAAGGCGAATGCTTCATTAATAGATATAGTAAATAATACAGATTAAATAAATTAAGCAGAGGTAAAAAATGATAAAAATAGGGAATACGGCGATTGAATCTTTAAGTATGTCAAGGCGGCATAAGCCTCTCAGGAAATACCATTATCTGTCAGGTTTTATATACAGTATTACTTATGTGTCAACAAATGTTTGTAAAGTCATATTACATGGAATGGAAAGTTTATCTATCGACGAAGTAACATTGTGCAATGGTCCAATTAAATGTTATATCCAGGGATGTTCAAATACGAGTAATAATGGTGCATTCATTATACTCAAAGTATCAAACAGAGCTATTTATATTACAAATAATAATAGATCAAGTGATACCGACGATGAAACATTTGCGACCGCACCAACATCTGGAGATGACACATTCAGTATAGGATTGATAGATATATCTACATCAGGATTCAGAACTGAAGGAGCTTTTTATCCTATCTATACTGAAGATAGTCCTCATAGTATATCAAAGAATCTTGAAGATGAAGATATAGAATATGTTTACAATACACCTGGTAACTTTTATTTTGAAGTTGGTACTGATCCGGTATGGATTCAAATATTACCTAAAACAGGTTCAGCTACCGTAGAAGTGAACTATTCAATTGATGGTTTGTTCTATACTCCAAATGGCGTATGGCAGTTATTGAGTGCCTCAGGAAGTACATTCACAGGTAGCTCGGTAATAATCGATTCTTCATCAGGACCAATTATGTTCGTACTTAACAAAGACAACATAAGACCTGGTATTTGGATAAAGATCAGAGTTCATACTTTGACAAGTTGTGAATATAGTGTGTGCGTGTTATAATGGGACGTAGATTTTTATTCGGCAATTCTTATCAGACTACTTTGAACCCTCAGAGTAGTTCTGCTTTAAATATCGTCGATGAATATTCTGACTTACCTTCTGCACCATCAAAAACAGACGAAATATATCAAGTAACAACTACAACTGGTACAATATTTGTAAATAGACATAGAGCAGGTCAATATTGGTCTGATGGTACAGACTGGATATACATTTCTGGATTACAGAATATAATTGATTTACCTGATCCTTCAACAATGACAGGTCAATATATAAAATCTGATGGTACAAATTTTGTTGCTGGAAGTCCTTCAGGTTCTGGTGATATGCAAACATCAGTATATGATCCGACAGCGAGTGGCAAAGTATTAAGTGCAATAGATGCAGATGAAGTTCCCTGGGCTGGGATAAGTGGCGTTCCCGATATGTTTACTCCAAATGCCCATAATCATGTAATGTCGGAAATCGATGATTTACCAACATTCGGGAACGCCATAACTTTTAATATAGGTACAGGAGCTTCAACATTAGCAGAAGGTAATCATACTCATACTGGATTTGCCAATGTATCACACGAGCATGTAGTTAACGATATTACCGATTTCCCAACGTTAGGAAATAGTTCTGCATTAGATACTGGTACAACCACAGGCACAGTTGCTACTGGTGACCATGGACATACGGGTTATGCAAATACTTCCCATGAACACGTTGTAAATGATATAACTGATTTTCCTACATTGGGTGATAGTTCAAGTTTAGATGTAGGAACATTAGCCAATACAGTCGCCGCCGGAAATCATACACATGACATGAGTAGTTATGCCGAAATAGCAGACACGGTACAAAAAGCAGATGCTTTGATACAATCAATATTAATAGCAGTTGCAGAAAACGATCCGCAATGGACAACAATACCAGAAAATACTATCGTCGGAAGATTACCAGGTGGGAATTTAACTGCATTATCTTTGGGAATATTAGACAATAATATAATCCAGGCAGATTCTTCTACATTAACATCTGGAGAATACGCTAAATTCACAGCCAATGGATTAGAAAGTAAGTCTGTGAGCGAAGTAATGACTGATATTGGAGCATTGGCAATAAACTCTGATATATTATCATCAAATACTACCTATAAAGGTGAAACAACGAATGTTACTGTCGACGCCAATACTTATGGCTTTGGTTGTACCTTAACTTTGACATCTGTCGATGGACATTACGATATGGCTAATGCAACCGATACAACAAAATTATGCAAAGGAATAGCTTGCGAATCTGGTACAGGAACTAAAAAAATACTTACGAGAGGACAAGTTTGCAATACATCTTGGAATTTCAATTTAGGAGACCCTTTGTATTTATCGACTACCGATGGAGAAATTACACAAACTGTGCCTTCTGCTACTGGGAATGCAATACAAATATTAGGATGGCCTTTATCGAATGATACGATAGAAGTCAACATTACTCACGAATATCTCACGAGAGCATAATGAATTATCGTCCAAACAATAGTAGATTATTCCATGGCGACAATAAACACAAAGTTGTTTTATGGGATCAGCATGTAAACGATAATATTCCTCAAGCTAAAGTAGAGATATTTGATAATGAATTCAATTACAGTCTTAGAGTTGCCGAAGAGAAGACTTTCGGTATTAAGTATAGTTTTGTATCAGACGACATTAGTAATGGACGTGATAGCAAAGCGCTGCTCGAAAATCCCAACTTCAAGAATGAGTGTTACACGACAAATGAATTATTTGAGTGGTTAATCTATATCAAGAAAAAACCACTGAGTAATAAAATATATTTTACCAAAAATGATAAGGGTGTTATTTGGGAGCCACAAAAACCATTGACTTCTGACGAAATTAAACGTGGGATTAATAGGCCTGATGATATACAGGGTTCGTTTGCTCTTTACTGTCCAAAGCAAAATCATATAATTGGTAGCACTAATTATATGTCTGGCAAAGTTGGACATGTACCAGCACCTTATATAGTATTATTAGATGGTACTAAAATAAAATGCAAGATGACTATTGAGGATATATATTTAGTTATTGAAATTCCATTAGATATTTACCTTAGTTGGAATTGGGATATAGCATTACCACTTGATCCAACATTTGGATATTCAACGGCTGGAGCGAGTAATTATGGAGGTTTTGGACATTACTATGTTGGTAATCCATATACTCCGGCGAGTGCAGGTACTATGTCCAGTATTAGTATATATTCTTCTCATACTTCTAACGGAAAAATAGTTCTTGGATTGTACGAGAATGCAACATTAAGAGATTATACTACTATGTTATCTGGAGCATTATCGGCAGGTTGGCATAGCATTGATACAGTTGTCGATTATGCAATTACTGCAATAGAATATAAATTAGTATACAATTATAATGATGGTTCAGGTTACAATACAGTATATTATGACAGTGCAACATATACTTACAATTATGATAGTTATTATGGCTTTAGTGGCGTGTTATATGGTGGTGATAACATTAACTGGTCAAATGGAAGCAATATGAAATGGAGTATATACGGAACATTCGCTGAGTCAGGTGGCTCTGCTCAACTATCGGCAGTGAATGGAATAACATTAGCGAATTTTACACACAAAAACAGTCTAACAAAAGCACAAATAGGTAAGATAAAAGGTTTAACAATAGCGTAAAGAAATTATGGATGAAACATTATTTAAAGTTGTTAGCATGATATTAAGTTTTGCTGTTGGTTTTATAGCAAAAAAAATGATTAGTATCAAAAATGATGAAAATCGTTATACGATAATGGAAACATCAATTGCAGAAATCAAATTAGATTTGTCGGAAATTAAGAAGAATAATAATATGTGTAACAAACATAATGAAGACATAACGGTATTAAAATCCGAGCATGATAATTATTTGCGCGATAAAACAAATACAGATCATGATATAAAAAGACTATATGATATCACTGGCGACATAAAAGATGATATTAGTGAAGTCAATAAGAACGTAGGAATTCTTATGTCGAAAACTGATGATAGAGATAAACAATTATTTAATATTAATAACAATATTAGTATATTAGCGTCAAGTATAAATAAATTGATTGAAAAGAATATAGAGGTATAATGATGGACCCGATAAATTTGATAGGTGGGACGGTAGGTATAGCAGGGCAATTAGCTTCTAAATATCTTTTCCCGGATAAAATGAAAAGGTCTTATTACAAGGACCCTTATGTTCGCAAAATGCAACAAGAAAACGATAGAGCTTTAGAAGCAAATCGTATCATATCACCTGAAGCATCAAGAAGAGCATCTGCTATGGAGATAAAATCTGGTATGAATAATGCTGAAGCTGGAGCATTAAATGCTTCTACTTCCCAATCATTGAATATGAACGCAGGTAGTGGAGATGCTTCTATGGGTTCAAACATAACTGGTGCGAGGGCAATAGCTAATACATTAGGAGCAAAAGCACCTTATGTACAACAACTTGCCGAAGGTCATCAAAAAGCAACTGATCAAGAATTACAGAGAACAAATCAACATGGTCAATTAGCTGCACAAGGCGCTGAAATAGGAGATAAATTTATTCAAAATACAGATATGCAAGAAGGATTAAATATAATGAATCTTGTCGCTGGAGGTATTACGCAAGGTGTAGGAGGTGCTACACAACTATTAGGAGTTGGTAATTACAAAGTAGGCGATCCTGTCCCAGATGGCATGGAAGTATATACAGATAATACCGGGCAACAAAAACTAAGAAAGAAGGTAATATTATAATGGCAATAACTGAGCGTTCGTTAATGGAGGATAAAAGTCTTGATTTAGTAAATGCTACTAATAACGACAGAGCTTTATTATTGGCTGATATACTTAAAAGAAAACGTCAACAAAGTAAACAGGCAAACCTTCTTAGGGAAATGATGAGAAAAGAACCTGATAAATTTGCAGATGCAGAAGTTGATATTTCAGGTTATGGAGAAATCAAAGGAAATCAGAAATTCAATGATGCTTTTGAACAAACCGGGAAAGGAAATATATCAAAAGCAGGTAAAGGAATAAACAATGAAGTAGATGTTATCGCGCAAAATGCTCTTATGAAAGCCAGAGGTTTGTATTTTGACATTAACGATGAAGGACACGAGAATAAAGATTTAGCAAGAATACCATTGTTGCAAGGTATTGAAAGAGGTAAATGGGGAATAAATACTAAATTTGATAAAACTACAGATCAAAGAACAAAAGAGAATTACAAAGGAGTAACAGACCCTTACACAGATTTGATTGGAGATATGTTCACCAAGGGACAACCAAGCAAATCAGAATTAGAAGCAGAAGAACTAAAAAAGACAATGGGAATAAATTTCCCTGTTGGTGTTATTGATCCTAAATTATTAAATAACCAAGAAACTACTGTCCCTGCCGATAGTGGCAATACTAACCAATCTGTAGCTGCTGGTGAATCAGGTTCTGCAAGTCAGAGCAAAGAACAACATTACAATTATAGTGGCTCGCATGATGCAGGTCAAGTATCTGCGTCTGAACAAAAAGATGTTGCTACGACTACAACTGTTGATCCTTATATACGAGATGAGATGAGAGAAGAATATAATTCATTAATGCGGTTAGCAGACATTAGAGATGCGAGTATGGCATTTGATGATAATTATATTCAAAATCAAAATCCTTATAGAGATGCAGCTAAATACAGATTAGATTTTATTGATAAATACAATGAGTATCTCACTAAAGCAGGCAAAACGACTAAATATGATGCCGGGAATTATAATATATCTGCAAAGGGAGATAGTTTCTCATCTTCAAGACAAGAAGGGGCAAGCAGTACAGAATCAACTACAAATAATATTGATGTAAAAGGCAGCACTGCTACTAATAGAACTGCACCAGGAGGAGCAAAACCTAAATTAACTAAAACTACTTATTTGTCTGAAGATTTATCTAAGCAAAATGAATTAAGTGTTGATGATAATGGCACAATGCAAGCAGATTCGCCATATATGGGCATTATGCCAGATTCTCAAATTGGATT
>Ga0172381_10004133_pt1 | contig 15107 bp, 16 predicted proteins | sample Leawel6488metaG_FD_119754 | JGI IMG/M metagenome (GOLD analysis project Ga0172381, IMG submission 119754) | Leachate microbial communities from a municipal landfill in Southern Ontario, Canada - Leachate well 64-88 metaG | ecosystem: Engineered > Solid waste > Landfill > Unclassified | place...
AGATATGCCCTTGACTCAGTTCGTGCAGTAGCGTTGAGTTATGGAATGCGAATTGTAAGCATAGCCAAGAGCTTACTCAATGCCTGCCATTATATGTTATCTAATCAATCTATTCTCGTAGCGTCTCATGGTTCATGTCCTCTGTCCTTAGTTGGTTCGCTTCCTCATTCTGCCGGATTGGGTTTGGTTGCTCCTTGCCCTTTCCGGCATGGGGGGAGGCTCGCAAGACCCGGGGTTGCACTATGAGCACCACTGCCCGACACTTTATACGTCCCCTCTCTCTTAATTTCCCAGTACCCTCCAATAGACAATTAAGCCATACTAACATGTTAAATTCGTTGTTAAAGGGGTTAAAAAGCTTGTTGGAAGAGATATTAGAGAGATTATGCAAACAGATAAGGGGTGGGGGTATAAAATCAAATTTCTGGATGATGCAAACAGGATTTCCCAAATTTTTCGGAACAGTGGGTCGGTAAAAAATGAGTGATAAATTAACTTCAAAAATTTCGATTGCTTATGTTGGAGCAAACATAGACGAATATGCTAAGATGTTTGGTATTCCCGAATATGGGTTCATTATCAAACACATGGATTCAGAGAGCTATGATAAAAAACATCCCGAACAAGAAGGTAGTTACGCTGTTAGTTTCACCGATATAATCAATTTAAACTGCCATATAGATTTCAATATTGGCAAGATTGAGACAATTAAAGAATTAGACCATACACTTAGGCACGAAATGCTTCATTGCCTTGTTGCCAGTTTGGAAGGAGAGGCACAAAGAGCAGTCGCAATTATAAAAAATGAAGATTTTAGAAAATTCATGTATGAAACAATTAGAAAAGAAGATGAAAGGCTTGTCATTAGATTGACAACACTAACGGACTATTTTGATTTCCAAAAACCGTATAAGGTGGTTAAAGAAAAATGACCGCAAAACTACTTAAACAGTCGCTTACGGAGATACCTGACGATGCGGAGGTAATACTCAGCATAGGTAATTCATCTGGGAGCGTTGAAGATTTTGAGTATGATGAGGACGAGAATGCGTTGGTACTCAGGGGAGAAGAGGAATGAAAATCTGTTGCATAGGCGACCATTCGATTAACGGATTTGCTTCGTATGTTAGTCTATTTATCAAGGAACTGGGTGAGAAACACGTCTGTACCGAGTGCCTTGACAAGTTGAATAAGTGCGAGCAGAAAGTTTATTTCACTGAAAACAAAGAACAGATACCTAAGAATGTGCAATTCTTCATAAAGTAGGTATATAATTATGATTATCGGAGCATTAATGGCAATTACCACAATCACAGGAGAGGTGAATTATGCGTTTATTCTTTCTTCTGTTACTTTCGTAGGGATGATTGGTATTGGGATAGGCTATTTCAAATCGAGACAGCAGTACTCAGAACGCATGGCGGATTCTCAGAAAGTGGCAATTGAAAAGGCACAAACCAAAATAGACGAAGTACGAGTTGAATTTGATGCCAAACTGGAAGAGAACAGAAAGCATTGCGAAACCTGCAAGGATGGATTGGATTCCAAGTTTGCTAATCGTGTAGAATTTGATAAATACTGCGAAAAGATAGATTCTTTAATACTTTTATTTACTACGCTGGACAAGTCCTTTGAAAAGAGAATGACAATCATAGAGACGAATCAGGGTTTTATGAATAAGACTCTGGAGAATATACAAAACATACGCGAAGACATAAGGAACAAACAATGACAATAATTTTTTCAGTTTCACAACAGAGAATAACAGCAGATTTTATCCAAAAAGACTGTACCTTTGTAAAATCAACTCCCGATTCCATAACCGTCAACATAGACGGCGTAATCCATTACTTCGACCTTAAATCCAAGTTGAAACGCCCCCTTAAACCAGAAACAGACATTAAGGTTGAAGTAGGTTATCAGGTTAAAGGGGAGGGTGTCTTATGGGATAAGTACGCAGATAGGGACATCATCATCATAATCATCGTTCACGAGGAAGGCGACCCTGAAATCATCATCCTCGAAGTCGAATAAAGGAATCCCATGCTTAGAAATCCTCTCGCTCCCAAGAATCTGAATAAAGAGTTAGACCAGTTAGTTAAGACTGGTGCTAAAAGCGGAGCAAATACTCCCGAATACAAGCCATTAGTAGCTATGAATAACCTATTGGCTAATTTGGAGTACGAGGATATAGGCAGACTTACCGAGTTTTACAAGGAAATGTACGAAGAGTCCCAACGTCTCAGAGAAAAAGTGGGGATAGTAGCTGATTACGAGATACTACCCCTGCAATTTCTCCGTGCCAAGATGGATTACTGGGACGTGGATGCCTGTCGATTCATAATCCAGTGGTATTATCTGGAATGCAAGGTCAAGGGAGAGGTGCTTACCGTCTCTGGATTAGCTCGCAGATTCAACATGAACAAAGAGGAACTCCTGCAATATCTGGATAACGAAGAGGAAAAGGATGTGCGGGATAACCGTAAACTTATGCTCAGGGATGCCATGCGTAAGATTGAGGAGCAGTTAGAGCAGGCAATGTACACTAAGACGGTTTTGACTGGCGTTTCTATGGGATTGAAGAATTTCTTTAACTGGCAGGATAAGAAAGAGATTGATGTCAATACGCAGATCAACGTGAGAATATCCAATATCGTAAATCGTGGTAAAGACGTGGCTCGCCTTGCTCACGATAGAAAGAACGGATTACCAATAATTGAGCAAAACGGTGATTATATGTGGAACGGTAAGAAGATTCGCCGTAAGAGATGGCGGAAACTCGTAGCTGAAGGCAAGATTAAAGAGGTTGCTGGAATCGTAGAAAATGCAATTATCGTTCCAAACCAACCGAAAGCAAGCGAATTTTCACAGGAAATAGCAGAGGCAATGACACATGAATAAAAGGAGATATTATGAAATACGTAAAAAAACCAGTAGTTATTGATGCAGTTCAGTACAATGGAGATTGGAGAATACTGGATGCGTTTCCTTTCAAGGAAGTGGAACACATTATAGCTATACCAAAGCACACAGAGACCAATGAACCAGGACATCTGGAGATACCAACTCTGGAGGGTTGTATGAGGGCGGATATAGGAGACTGGATTATTCGTGGAGTCAAAGGTGAATTCTATCCATGTAAGCCAGACATATTTGAATCAACCTATGAGAAGGTAGATAATTAATGAACAATAATTTGGCAGAAGAACTCTTCAAACAGGAAGAACAGCCGTGGGAAACTCTCAAGTTTCTGACGCTTGACGAAGCCGAAGAGTATAGTTCTGCCGTTATTGCCGACCCTCTGACGTTCTTTTGTCCTTCAGGCGACCAGGAACGCTATATTAAAACAATCGTCAATACCATGATAAATAGCAGGATTCCTGTGGTCTTATTCATGGCTGGAAACGGTTGCGGGAAAACAGAAACCTCATTACATACGGTTGCCAATATTATTTACAAGCCTCAGAATGGCTGGTTTGATTATCCCGAATTTCGAGACTTCCCATTCCCTAAGTTATGCTGGTACGTTACCACTAAGACCGCCCTGACAGATGTGGTTATTCCTGCGTTCATTAAGATATTTGCAGGGCGTAAGTACCGCATGGAAAAGGAAGGCAAGCCGAATGTAAGTAAAATCTATTTCGATGATGAAGGATGGGTAATAACCTTCTTGACTACGGAACAGGATGCGGATAAATTCGAGTCCGCTACAGTAGGTTTGATAATTGGTGACGAACCGTTACCAGAACCTATCTGGAAAGCATTGAAATCAAGACGGCGTATGGGTTGCTTAATACTATTGCCTATGACACCGTTAGAGTGCGACCCTTATATCATACTGGAATTACAGAAATCTGCTCAACAGACTAAGGGAACGGCGATTGTAGAGGCATCTGTTTACGGTGCGTGCAAAAGGAGAGGCGTAAGAGGTTATCTCGACCCCCAAACGATTGACGAAATGGTGGACTCCTACGATGATGATGAAAAGGATGCACGTATTTACGGCAAGGTGGGATATTTCAAAGAACACGTTCTGCCCGATTTTTCCAAAGCATTGCACGTAGTTGAACCCGAAGCATTTCCAATCAAGCCGAATTATCTTATCTATCACGTGGTTGACCCTCACGATGGAAAGCCTAACGCAGAGCAATGGTGGGCTTACACTCCCGAAGGCAGATGGATTTGCTTTGCAGAACTGCCTATGGAACATAATATCAGCTTTTGGGATATGAAGAACCCGAAAACGATTGATCAGGATATACTCGAAATCAATTTTGTGGAAAAGAAATTTGCAATGACTCCCTTCATCAGAATATTAGACAGACACTTTGGAAACCAGACACGAGGCAGTGCCAAAAGAACATTATTCCAAGACTACGCTCTCAACGGAATGCCGTTTGTGGAATCCTATAATGGCGGTGGAGATGAAACAGAACTCACCTTTGGTCATAACAAGCTCCGCCAGTGCATGAAAATCATGCCCGACGGCTTCCCCGGATTAGTAATACACAATACCTGTTTTCATACTATTGAATCCTATACGAATTACGTTCGCAGGGTTAATAAATCCCAAAAAGAGAATGAAAAAGGGATAGGCACAGGAAAATTAATTGAAAAATATAAACATTTTGTTGACTGTTCAAGGTATGTGGTTTGTTATGATGTCGTACCGCAATCAACTAAGACCGATACCAAAAAGAGAACTTACTCGAATAATGTGTTTTCTGCATTTTAGGAGAAAGAATGGCTGAATTTTATTCCGCATACCTGGAAAAGAAAGAACAGGCTGACCCCGATATACTCAAAAAGCTAATCGAAATCTATAACGAAGAGATAGCTAATAGGCGTAACTGGGATGAACAGGCTAAGGATGCAGTAAGAGTAAAAGCGGATGATCTGCCGTTAGCAAAATTCACCGTAAATGAAAATGCCAAGACACAGTACTTCGTGGATAACTGGGTATTCAAGGCAGGTAAATGGCTGAAATCGTTTATCGGCGGAGCAAGTATCAGTTTCGACATCGAATCTCCGCAGGGTAATGACGGTATGGGTGGATTGCTACTCGAATACGAGATTAATTTTGCCTTTCACGATAAGGATATGCAGGAAGAAACAACCGCTGCGTTTGACGATAAGTTCTGGTTCGGTTACGGTTGCGTAAAGGCTGAGTTTGATACGGAACGCATAGATTCCTACTGGGAGAGCGGAACGCCGTCACTCAGAAGAATTGATCCTCGTAACATGTATTTCAGATGCACTGATAATAACCCTAAACACCCTGAGATGTTCTTTGAAGTGCGTTCCTATGATAAGAAACTGTTCAAACAGCAAAATCCGGAGTACGCAGATAAGATAACGGACTCTCCTGTTCCTGCGAATACGGCTAATTCTAATGTAAATCAGCAGAAAAAGGATGAAATTACCGTCATTATCTGCCAATATAAAAAAGTCGTAAAGACCAGGAAAATTCAAATATCAGACCAGGAAGCACTTGCACAGGGATTACCTGGTACATGGTTTTATACCGAAGAAGAAGTACTGCAATACGGTTTGGAGAATCTTCCCGAAGGTATTACCGCTTCCAAGCCAGTTGTTGATAAAGATGATGTCTGGTTTGAGTGCGTATTCTTACCAAGTGCTAATGAATATCTGGAAAAGCCGAGAATCCTGAATAGCGGAACAGGTTATTTTCTGATTGCCGAGGATGCAGTTGAAGGAACTCGCTATCCATTCGGATTAGTCAGCAGAATGAAAGGTATTCTGGACGCTTCTATTGTGGTCATGACCTTATTAACCATCCTAACCGTGAGGATGAACAAGCCACAGACCGAGATTGAAGAAGGCGCGATAAAAGAGTTTGACGACTACCTCGAAAACTGGTGGAAATTGGATTACGTAGCCGTTATAGATTCCAAGTGGAGACAGGCATATGGTCAGAATGGCACGAATCCTATCAAGCATGTTGACGCTCCTATCAGAGCAGACATCCCGATAGCACTGTACGGAATCATCAATACGGCTATTAAAAACTATACAGGTGCAGTTGATTCGGCACGTGGCGAACAGGCGTACAGCGGTCAATCCGGTGCATTGGCAAGCCAGCTTCAGGCAGCCGCTTCCATCTATACCAAAGACGATGAAAATAAATATCATATCCTGTTGAAGAAGGTAGGTTCGTGGCTGAAAGATGCTATGAGTCAGTACCGACCGTTCAGCCATTACATCAAAGGTATTAATCCTGAAACCAATATGCCCGAACAGTTGGAAGTGAACTCAACTCCCGACAATACGTTCCTCTCAACTAACTTCATAGTAATTCCGCTTGTTCTTACCGAGCCTGAGATAGTAAAAGCTCAGAAGAAAAGCAACGCTATTCAGATGCGCGGTTTAAAGGCAATGGATTTACTCTCATTCTTGATTCAGATGGATACTCCCAACCCCGATAGAGCATACAAAGCAATCCTGAAAGAAGAAGGACTTTTAGACCTGAAACTAACAATAGATGAATACCCTGAAATCATGGATTTGATACCTCGCATGATACAGATAATCGAAAGAATGAGGGCTTCACGCCCACAAATACAAAACAACTCAAAGGCGACGGCGTAAAGCTGACCTTAAAAGGAGTACGCTATGTTTACGAAACATTACAGTCCAGAAGCCGACCCTGCAAATGCAGGTGGCGGAGAAGGAACAGCATCACAGGAAAACAGCCTGACGGAAACAGTTAAAGTCAATGGAATCGAAGCTACTATTTTCTTCAAAGAAGATGGTGCTGTAGAAAAGATTGGCGTACCTCCCGACATGACCGATGAACAGAAAAAAGCGTGGAGGGAGTCCGAAAAGACTTCCAATGAAATCAGTGCTTTGGCTTTGGCTCACGGTAAGAACAGGGAAAGCAAAGTTAATTATCAGGCTATGGTGGAATTAACAGAGAGGAACGAAAAGGCTCTTTCAGAAATGAAAGCACTGCAAGAGGAATCTAAGCGTCAACCTGCGGATAAGTCAACGGTTAATAACCCTACTGACTTACGTGCCGTACTTGGCGTGAAAACGTATGATGAAGTATTGGAAATCCAAAACGATGACCCTGAACGCTACTTTGAGGCTCAAAGAAAGGTTATCGAGGCTACTTCCAATATGAATTTACAGCATACTATGACATCTACTACTCTTTTGGCAACGGTGAAAGCCGAGGGCTACGATCCTACGGACGTAGTTAATTATGCCAAGAAGTTAGGTGCTCCTCTATCAGCAGACCTTTTCGATGCCTACAAATCGCTCCACCGCAAACCGACAACAAGCAGGTCTGATGTTATTGCAGGTATTCAGAGTATGCAGATTCCGATAGTATCTCTCGAAGGTGCTAATCCCAATGACGGTGGTCGTGGGAAAAGAAGCGTCGAGAGTATGCTGACGGAAAAAGCGAACGCTGGAAACGGAGGCATACCATTAGACCCTCACAAATAAAAGAGGATTAAAATGGCTTTTACCCCTACGGTAGATAGCAAATATACCCAGTCCGAAATAGCGGATTTGGTTGATGGCTTAAATAGCAGGAGAGATTTCTTCTTCGGTGATGCAGATAATATTCTGAATCCCGCAGGAGCTCCCATTCTCTCTATCTTACAGAAATTCCGCAAGCAACAGGCGAACTCGCTTGACGAACTTTATTTTGAGAACAGAAAGTACTATCTCAAGGATAGACGTTTCTACATACAGGCAGTTGATACTCCTGCAACCGACTGGGTGTTCGGCGGAACTCAATTGTCCGCAACATCCGTACTCGGCTCAACGAAAGTATTTCCTGCTGCCAAAGTCGATGTCGAGTGGCACTCAGGCGGCGGTCATGGCGGAACACAAATTCCGTGGCTCGGTGCAGCATGTGCAGACGACAACTTCGTTCTGCGTTTAACCTGTCATACTGATACCAGTAAATATGCCAACTTCCTGCTTATCGGCAACTGTGCAGTGAAGAATGAACTGGCAATCGGTTCATTGTTACTGTTGACACCAAGTCCCGGCTTCACCCCATCCGCAGGTGACTACTTTGATATCATCGGTTCTGCTTTCCGTGAAGGTAGCGGAGCTCCCAATCCTTTCCGTGATACACTCACTCCCTGCTGGTACAGCGTTCAGACTTTCAAGAATCTTGCAAAGATTTCTGACGACCTGTACAACATGGCGAAGAAAGGCGTAATCAAAGGTATTGACGAATGGGTTCGTATCAGTGGTGACACTCGTATGACTCAGAATGTCGATATTGAAAGAGCAATCTTCGATGGTTGCCGTGTCGTGAGTGCAGACGGTGATCCGTTTGCTTATCCAAACGCTGCTATCCTGAATGCTGACGCAACTGACCCTCGCCGTATGACAGCAGGTCTGCGTCAGGTTATCAAATGGGCAGACTCCAAAGGCAGTGGCGGTTCTCGTGAATTTCTGGTTTCTCCAGAGACTTACACCTATTCCGATTGGGTTCGTGATACCGAAGTCCTTTCCGAATACGGTTCACCTGAACGTTTTGCCTGTGGTGACGCAAGCTGGCTGACTCAGTTCAATCTCATGGCTCTCAAGGAACAGGGATTGAGAATGTACCCGAACGAAAGCGTTATGGGTATCAAGGTCACGAAGGTTGTCTCTCCTCACCTCGACATTAACTATATCAAGCATCCATTAGCTCGCAAGGGCGAAATGTTTGTGCTTGATATGAACAACATCGACCTTATGGTTTGGAAAGACCAGTGGATGAAGCCCGATGTGGGCGACCCGAAAGTTGCAGTGAAGGAAGACCTTTATACTACACAAGTCGGACTCAAAGTCAAGTTCCCAGAGACACACGGTGTCTTTATCTTAGGATAAGGGGGATATAATGAGCACAGTAACTTACAATCGCAACACAACCCATCGTTTGATTGCAACTGATGTCGGCGATACCGTTCCTGTAACTGCGTTGTTCTGCGGATTATCAGGAACTTTCGATGCGAAGTATTTCGCAGGAAAGGTCATTACCGCCTTGCTGACACACACTCAGGCTTACAACGGCACTTCCCCTACTCACGTTCATCCTATTGTGCAGTTATCCAATGACGGCACGAATTGGGCTGATTATGGTGTAGCAGTTGAAGACGCCGCCTCCTACATGGGAGTTGCCTCCGCCGCAGCGCAGGCGTTCACCTTCGACTTAACTGACATTTCATCCCTGTATATGAGACTTAAGTATGTGCCTCATAATGCAGGTAACGCCAATCCTGGCGACTCTTCAACAGGTAAAACGACTGCCGTTATTACGGTGGTTGTATAAACGATAAACAGGGGGAGGGTTTTCTCTCCCCCTTTCTAAAAAGGAGCAAAAATGAGACACGTATTCAGCAGTGAAAAACAAGACATCAATATCGAAGGTGTACACTTTGAAGCTAACACCGCTATCGTTGGTGACGAAAAAGCAAAGATACTCATGAATAGCAGATTTGGGAAAGGTGCTACTCCTCATTTCAGATACGTAGGAACAATAGGTGAAGATGGGATTATCACTCCTCCAAGCGACCAGCCTGTTCCGCTTGCAGAATTTGGCATTATTGACGAAGAAAAGATTGACAAGCCAAAGACGCTGTGTGCTACTCCCTGCAAGATGGGTATGTCTGCAAAAGATGGTTCGTATTACTGCAAGAAGCAGAAGAAACGAGTCATGGATGTTACCGAATGTGCTGACTTGAAAACAGATTAAAAGAAGGTTATTATGGCGTTCTACACAAGAGATGCAGTTGAATTGATATGCACGAAACTCAGAGACCCTAACTTTGAGGTTTACTGCAACGACTATGTAAATGGCGGTGCATATAAATACGATGGTATAGCTAAAACAGAATTTTGGAACGCCTTATACTCTCTCATTGACAAGGGAGATTGGAAGCGTGAAGAACTCAGAGAATTGGTTCACGTGGAAAAACTCAACATCGACATTGCAACCATGTCAATCAATATCCCGATTACTACCGATAAAGACATTGCCAATTTCATAGACCTCTATCCCGACCCGATGGATTTATCTCACGTAGAGAAGAATTTAAAACGATGCTCTCCTGCTATTTTTGCAGGATTCCAGGGGCAGGGATTCGGTAACGGAAACGAATTACTCTGGTGGCAACAGGGTACTACAATCGTATTCTGGACTTCTGACGTAAACGGATTAGAAGCAAACCGAACAGGCTTAATGGTTACTTACGTGGAATATCCAACAATTACCGCTGGTAATGAGGATATTGGAATTGACTTGACACAGCTTGTAACCTATCCGTTCATCTTGAAAGCAGTCGCCATAGCTGTAGCAACAATCACTCAGCAGAGGATAGCAGAATGACGTTAAATGACTTATATCTACGAGTAAGACGCAGTATTCCTACGATACAGGTTGCCGACTTGGCAGGTGTTGTGAGTGATTTTGTACGAGACTATCAGAGAGACTTCAAGATATTCGACACGCTCTCGTTTACAGGAATACTGGACAGCGAAATTCTCTGCATAGAGAATACTCCTAATTACAAGAAAGCACTGTTTATCTATAAAGTAGTTCTCAATGGTATCGAAATTCCCATGACTCTTACTGCTGAACAAATCATACTCGATGAATATGATGCTAATACCGTCTGCCGTCTTAATCTGCGTTCCGATGGTATCTATATCGAGTTTCCAGTTGAATTAGTGGCTACTGACGTGGTGGAAGTTGCCTGCAAGATAGGATTAAGCAACGATATTCCTGTTTTAACAACTACAGTAATCCCCTTTGGTGATGAATTTTCCAGTGCCATTACATCCTATTGCATATACAATCTGTGCAGTTATCCAGATTATAGCAACCAGAGCTTATTTAACATGCACTACAGGCTTTTTAATAACGAATTGACATCTTTACGCTCTACGTTACTAAAACCCGCCAGACTTGGCGGAATGGACGGTAGTTATTAAATGGAAAGAAAGGGGTTTGATGCAACTGGCGGAATGACCGATTTGATGAAAGTCGTTCCCGAAAACATGGTTCGCACTTCCTTGAATTACGAGAAACTCCGCAACGGAGAACTATCCATACGCAAAGACCCGGTTGTGTTTGACTCCGACTTAGATACTTTAGTTGGAACACTTTTTGACCCTTTGTTTTTTACGACCAGACGCATATTTGTCTGGTACCCCAATCATATGCCAAGTGATGCAGATAGCGGACAGGATTATATCATATTTGTTTATGGAAAATCAACGACAACAGCTTATGGTTTACACATGTTTTATAAAGTATCTGGTACGTGGTCATATCAGGATGCAGATAATGATGACTATCTCATTGATTTAACAAATACTGATATTCTTTATACTGTAGATTCACAGTTGAAATTCTTTGCAGGAAGCGATAAGCTACTGATTGCAGACGGAGTTAATCTTGCCCATTATATCAAAATAGACCAGTGGGGAAACATAAATTGCGGTGCTTTAAACCTACCCCCTCCGCTTTATTTTGCCGATCCCGCCGGAAAGGATGAAAACAATACTTATCTCGCCACAGGGTATGATGAAACTGGGATAACTATACCGGTAACCGAAGGCGATATTGGTATGGGTATTCCTCGTGGCAGTCTCTATCGTATGTGCTATACTGTAGTTATGAAGAATGGAGATGAAACTCCTCCATCACCAATATTGTTTAGTATGAACTTTAACTCGATTGCTACTGTTGAAGCTGATTTAAATTTGCAGGATATGCAGTTTCTTTATCCTGAACCTGTAGCGACTTTAGAAGGATTCAAGTATTATTGGGTAAGCAGGAAGTATCTGAACTTGGCTGTCCCCGATAAATTTACTGCTGACATGAGAAATGAAGCAGAATACTTTAATATTTATCGTCAGGATTTTCCCTTTGCCGAAGGTAATCTCGATTACGGCGATATGATGATGGTAAAAAGCGTCCCCATAGTCAATAAAACAGCGGGTAATGACGTTAAAGATAAATCTCTTATCGGTTTGACCGTGTTACCCGCAAACACAAACACTCAAATAATAAGTAAGACTGTTGCCGAAATTGATGGTATTGTCTTTTTAGGAAATATAAAAACAAAAGTTCCGTTCCCAGTGCCAGTTGAATACTATGTCCCTATCAAAATAGATAACAACAATGCGGTAAATTATACTCCAGGAATTATTGAAATATTTTTTACAGAACTAGACTTTAAAGATATAGCAGGAGCAGCGTGGGTTTCTCATGGTTTTTACAATGATGCCCCATCATTATTCAGAGTATTTGACAGCGATACCATGACCCCTTTAAGATTTTCTATGGACAACGTAGCAAATACGGCTACCGGGGGGATGGTACAGGTAACAATATTCCGAGTAATTATTCCGCTTATCTTACAGAATTCTATCCACACGATATTCCTGGCATATCTTACAGAGACTCCTGCTTCTCCCTGGAATACTGTCCGGTATGGACTAACAGGCGGAGCAGTAAAACCATTCTGTTTTGTCAGAAATGATGAACATATTTTGTGTATAAATGTTAACGATATTCTAACAGAAGATACTGCAATTCGCAATAGAGCCAATATGGGTGTGCCAATGGAATATACTGATACCTTATTATTCGGGTCAGCGATAAGACGTACCATAGGTATAGATTTCTGTGGAGGAAGCAGTGGGAGTGAGGTATCTATCAAGTTGGATGGCACTCCCGACAATGTGCACTGGTATTTCCCTGCTCGCTATCATCCGGGTGGTATAAATAAATTTAATTTCAGTTTGTTTTTTTGTTATCGGGAAGAGCCTGAATCTTTGCAACCATTCTGTCGTCTGGCTAATGGTGACCCGGGTGGTATGTCAGCAGAAATATCCTTATTCCGTTCTTACTATACAGAACTTGGTATGCTTGTATTATGGATTGGCGAAGAAAAAGCAGGTGAAGATGATTTAAATCTGTCTGGTAATTTATATATAGATTTTGATGCTGAAGCTGTCGGGTATGAGAATACTTATTTTGTGCATTGGGGTGTAGATATAGATTTAAAAACCTGTTTTATCCATGTTTTCTCTTTCCGAAAAGAGTTGTGGTATTCGAAACATACCACATTTTCGGTCATAGATATTTTACCTGCTGAGTTGGTTACGCCCACAATACAGATGTTTCATTACACTAATACAGGGACTTCTAAACTTTATTTTGATGAGCTTAATTTTGAAGAAACTTATGACGAGGATATTCATAATTGTAAACAGCGAGCCAATAACGCATCTGTTTTTGACGATTTCATAGGTGTTAAAAATCTATATTGCAAATTCACTGACGTGACACTGGTTCAATCCGGTACAATCTATAATCCTCATTGCGTTTTGACGTTGAATGGCGATTATCACTTTATGTTTAAAGACTGTACGATGTTTAAGATTAGTTTTGTTGACCCAAACCCTACGACTGATTACTGGGATGATCATCCTGAAGAAACTATACCACCAGGAACTGTACGAGTTTTTGACGAAAGCTTTAGTGATTTTGTTTATGGAATATCTGTTGCTCCCGTAGCATTTTCTACTAATTCAACCCTGGAATTGACATGGTATTCATATAATACATTACAATACGGAGTTCCTACATCCTATACGATTACCGGATTTGTGGTTCAGACTAATATTACTAAAGAACCGTTGGTGAAAAATACATGGAAAGGATATGAAAATTTAATCCAATTCAGCAAACAGGGAGGGGTTCAATTCCCTTCTACCTATCTTCTGAAAGCTCCTGCTCCTGTACTTGAAATTGCTCCATCTCCTTCATTCCTTCCCATGCAGTATCAGAACACTCTCATTATCTGGATGCGTAACGGCGTAAGCAGATTTGTAGCCAACAGTGACGACCCTGCACAATGGATAAACGGATTATCACCAATCATATTAGAACAGAGGAACAAAGGATTACTCGCCTTGCGTTCCCTGATCCGTACCGGTTCAGCGTTCTTCTGGCTATCTGAAGCAGGTGTTGTTATGTGGGATGCAAATGGAATTAGAGCCATCAGCAAGGATATAATTGACGTTCCGTTGATTGCTGATATGTTGGGATTATACTTGCCCTTACGAGACCAATTTTTATTAAATCAGCATTTACCAGAATTTGTAGAAGAAGCAACCAGTACCGAAGATGTGTCAACCGTTACGCTTTCCGTAGTTAAGTTGTAGGAGATTAGATGTATCTGTATAACTTCACATTCAGCCTAATGCGTCAGCTTGGAATTACAGGATTGACTCAGCTTGGTCACATCTTTAACGACTCCCCATCGGTAACGGAATATGGCGGTGCAGACGCAGACAATGGGAAACTATATAGCATAGGTGCCGGAAACCAATGGGATTTTGGTATCATGGTGGCAGTTGGGTCAAGCCCTACTTTTCCTACGGTAATTGATCATGATTTTGTCGGAAGCGCACATTTAGATTCAAATGCCTATTACGATTCCTACCAAATATTTTCTGCCGTAACCTGTGCAGACGGAGTCAGCAGGTTTACTATTCAGCGTAAAGCTCGAAAGACGGTAGGAAGTTATTTCTATGCTACGCAGGTTGGCTTCTGCATGAATATTTCAGCAACCACAGATGGAGCATTATTGCAGAAACGTAATATTCCAAGCACTAAAATGACCTATGGTGAACTTTGGAGCTTTACCCTGTCTTATGCGTTTGGTGGCGGACTAAACAGCAATTTTGCGAATATCATTAGAAGCATATTCAAGTATGAAGCAATATCCCTTATTAATACAGCAGGAACATCAACCTCTCTTAATTACGGTAATGTTACACAGTCTTATATGGATATTCTCGCACCTGTTGACACTACGTCATACGGCATTATATTGGGTAGCGGACTTGTTACATTATTAGGAACTGAACACTCATTAGTCTCTCAGGAAACAACGACTTTTTCGCATGGTGCTATGATATTTATCGAAAGCGGATATTCTCTTACTGGAGACAATGCTAACGAATCGTGGTTCAGTGTTAGCAGAGAATTTACAAATTCATCTAACGACATTGTTACATTATCAGAAATTGGTCTTGCTACTAATGGTGATGGCACTAAC
>Ga0172381_10004134_pt1 | contig 15106 bp, 10 predicted proteins | sample Leawel6488metaG_FD_119754 | JGI IMG/M metagenome (GOLD analysis project Ga0172381, IMG submission 119754) | Leachate microbial communities from a municipal landfill in Southern Ontario, Canada - Leachate well 64-88 metaG | ecosystem: Engineered > Solid waste > Landfill > Unclassified | place...
AGGGCGGTAAAATATGGAGCGAAACGACCTACCGCTGCAGCATTCACAAGAGAAGGAGCGACTTATTTTAGCCTCATAAACAAGAAGCGACGACGAACCGCGCATGGCGTGTTGTACGACCGTTGGTTTTTTCCGACTACCAAAATACCTGTTTACCCTGAGGAATCGAAGGGTAGTTTGTGTTCTTTTTGGGAGGGGAAACAGCACAAAAACAGAATATCAATAACCTAGTGATAATTTATGCCTCAAACTCTTTTTTAAGAATTTCTGTGAGCTTATCGTCAGCGTAAATCATTGCTCCTTTTACCACTTCCAAGTTTTTAGCTTTGCGTATTGCGTTGCCAATTTCTTTCTGTAATGCACGCACTGCAAAATCTCTCACAGATTCTGGAAGTCCTTTAAAAGGAAACTGATCAAGTGTAATTTCTTCACCAAGATTGCTAAGACGTGTTCGTGTACTTTGAATACTCTCAGCCAAATAAACATCAACTCCTTTGCGGTCCTTTCCCTCGTCATCTTCCCTTGCACTCCTTTCGACTTCTTCAACCCAATGTTCAGCCCATTGTTCGACAGTATCAACTTGGTCAGTTCTTGTATTTTCCTTACTGTATCGGGATATGTTCGAAGCAAGTCTCTGGACTCTGATTTTCAGATCTGTTTTTTGAAGTCCATAATTATTTTCAAGCCACTTATCGAGTGTTGGTATATTTTCAGGCATGATGTTTGTTGTGGAATAATTATTATATATAATATCAAATTAAGGCGATTTCGGCAATGCTCGATTTTACCCGCCTTCGCCCTCCCGCGTTCGCGGGACGGGACTACGGACGGGTTACGCGTGCGGGCGCCGTCAGGCGTAACGCAGAGATGCCCCGACCGTAAGGTCGGGGAGCTTCACAACATACAAAACATATACAGCCAACATGGAGGGGATGCAAAGAACGTAAGCGAGATGGTGCCGACGGAGGGGGAAAAAACCAATGTTGCCTAACACTCCTTTTGAGCTTTACCCAATACGCCTCATGATTTCCCGGTCGACAAAATCTTTCTGGCGTCCGTATGTGAGGCGAGAAAGCTGCTTAAAGGCTTCGGCAGCCTGCGGATCTTTTGGATAGGTGGTCTCCAGCCACGGGCGCGGCACATCAATGGAGAACGGCCGCGAAGGCTTGCCATCCACGCAGAGTTTCATAGCGCCTTTGAAGGCATCCATGTTCACCAAATCCTGCTCGGAGAATACCGGCGCCATTTCCTTGGCGCAGACCTCGGCATCCTGCGGACCGATTTTGTAGAACATCATGGTGCCGACGTTACCGAACACCGCTCCTTTCAGACTCACATTGCCGGAGAGTTTATTCTCCTTTTCCAGTTGACCTAGATACTGGTGAGCCAATATCAGACCAAGGCGGTATTTTCGTGCCTCGGAGAGAATGGATTCGATCGAGTCCGTCACAAAGTTCTGGAATTCATCGATGTAGAGGAAGAAGTCTTTACGTTCATCGTTACTCTGCTGCTGTCGACGCATAGCGGCGACCTGGATTTTGTTGACGAAGATCATACCCAGAAGCTGTGAATTGATGTCTCCCACCAATCCTTTGCTCAGGTTTGCCAAAAGAATTTTGCCGGAATTCATCACGTCAGAAATATCAAAGGCACTCTTGGTCTGCCCCACAATATTACGGATCAGTGTGTTGGTGTAGAACTGACCGAATTTGGCAGCAAAGTAGGGGATCATCTCCTGCCGTTCGCGTTGTCCGGTTTGCGCCATCTGCTTTTCCCAGAAGGCGCGGACGATCGGATTCTTCACCTTGGTGAGCTTGTAGCGCTGCCACTCATCATCAGTAAAGAGTTTCACCAGATCCGTGATTGCGCCGCCTTCTTCCTCATCTTCCATCAGCGTTAGACATCCGTTGCGGAAGTAATCCTGGATGCGGGGACCAAAAATTTCGTTGCCGAACATCTTCACCATCATGTTCATGGCATCCAGTGCAATCAGGTCGCGCTCCTCCGGTGTTTTGCCTTCGAGCAAATTAAGACCCATCGGCCGTTCGGTATCAGCGGGATTAAAGTAAATCACATCATCTGCGCGCTCTCGTGGAATATAGGGGAGCAGATCTTCAATAAGCGAACCGTGCGGGTCCACCACGCAGAGGCCGTTACCCTGATGAAAGTCCTGCCGGGCCATGAGCTGGATGATCGAGGATTTTCCTGTACCAGTCTGTCCGATGATGTAGAAGTGCCGGAAGCGGTCTTCGTTCTTCAGGAAGATCTTTGTCTTCTCATTACGGTGTGTATTGTTGCCCAAATGCAGGCCTTCCTGTGGGACATCTTTGGGGGCGGGAGCAATCTTGAAGTTCTGCCATTTAATCATATCTACTTTGTTGTACTTGATATTTGGCAGGTGGAAAAAGCCCGTACATTCGCTGGTACCCAGGAGCATTTTTGGAGAGCGTATGTACTGCTTGATCGTGCGCCGGGGAGAGCGGCGGATGAACCGACCGATTACCCTGCGCACTTCCGGAAAGCGCGGATAACGGAAACTGTTTCCGCGAACACTATTAAACTGCCCGAAAGCGCCAAGGAGTGTCTGAATAAGAGTGTCTGCACGTGCATGGGAATCGGAGGAAACAACCAAGCGGATCATGCAGGTGAAACCGGGTTGTCCGGCTTTCTCATCTACGGATTTGCTGTACTCCTCCTGCATTTGCGAAACACGTTCGCCAGTGGGCTGGTCTTCTCCTTGCAGATTCATTGCTTGATCGCCTCCCATGAGTATGCCAAAGGCGCCGCTGAGCCAGGCAATCGGATTCCACCATTTGGCACGCTTTTTGCGGGGATTGATGATACGCAATGCTTCATTCTGCAACTTCTTTTGCCATCCGGAGAGAACCGGACGCAGAACAAACTGAATTGCCGCACCTTCGGCAACTTTCAGTTTAGAGAGAGCATTGGTCAGGTTATTAAAGGGATCGCTTTTGAGCTGCTGGTATGTTTTAAAAACCGATGTGTACGGTTTGGTAGGCAGCAGGATTTGCGCAGAAGCAACAGAGTTCTCTGTGAAGATATTGTAGTCCTCTACTTCATCAATGATGGTATCTGGGTAGAACGAGGTGATGTGCTTCTCCACGAGTGAAGCAATATTCCGTGGACATACCACAAAGAAAAGGATTTCGCCGCCCAGTGCTGCATACTCCACAGAGAAGAACGGCTGTCCGCGCCAGAGGCGCTCGATGCGGCTGGTATTGATGTTGTGAAGGGAATCAAAGAGGTGCTCCATAACACCAAGTACTTCACGGAAATCCCGACCGGTAGAGAACTGCTCCGATTCTCTTTCTTTATCCTCTTTGCTCTCCTTCTTAGGAATCAGGAGCTGCAAAAATACCAAATCGCGTTCCATATGCTGCTCATTGCGTAGCTGTAACAGCCATAGCAGAGCCATGGCGGCAAGCGCGCCACCGGCAAGTGTGCAGATAAGGAAGAGAACCTGCATGGCAGTCATCCTACCATTGTACCACGTTCAGCGCTGCACTGGTAGGGGTTTTATAGAGCGAAAATGGCTGTGGCTAGCCTAGGAATTCGGTTCCTGTCCGTTTACGACCGCCAGAAACTCTTGCCCTTGAGGAGCTTTTCGACCATGTCGAGTAGAGATTTTATGGTCATTTCGTTTTTGACGAAGTAGTCGTCTGCGCCAAGCTCTTCTGCCCGTTTGCGGTTTTGCTCGTTTCCAAAATTCGTGAGTACGATGATGGGGAAAGAGCGGGCAGAGCGGGGGAACTTCTCCATCACGGCAAAACCGTCGAGCACCGGCATATTCAGGTCCAGAATGAGAATATCTGGTGCTTTCTTGGTGACGGCCTGAATAGCCTCTTCACCATTCACGACGGTGAGAATATCGTAGCCAGAAAGAGAAAATTTCTTGGCATAGACCTCGCGCAGGACGGGGTCATCTTCTGCAATAAGGATGTGGACTTTCTCCATAAAAGCCACTCTATCGCAACAGTGCGCTGTTTACAAAACGAATCGCACTTTACAAAAACCACAATTAGGATACAGCCATCCGAATGTATTGCGATACCTGAGCATCGCCCAGGTACTGCTGCACCGTCATGGACGGGTCTTTGGCAAAGGGTTGAGTGACAAGAGCATTTTCCTCGCGGAACTTCTTTTCCTTCCCCATCATGATTTTATCCCAGATAGCTTCTGGCTTGGATTCCTTCTTCAGTTGCTCCCGCCAGATTTCTTTTTCCTTTTCCACAGCTTCCGGAGGAACTTCATCGGGAGTGCGATAGAGCGGAGCCATGGCAGCGGCGTGCATGGCCGCATCTTTTGCTTTTTCTTCGTCACCTCCTTCCAGTGCAATAATCACACCGATCTTACGGTTCCCGTGTACATAGCAACCGAGCACTGCTCCTTCTACGGTGTGCGTTGTGCCGAGGGAAATATTTTCCCCCAGCTTCTGCACGGTTGCGGGCATCACTTCCTGCGCATGTGCCGTAAGAGCTTTGTCGCCTTTGGCGAGCAGCAGATCGGCGAGCCCCTGCCCGAATTCCTGAAATTCCTGATTGCGGGCAACAAAGTCTGTCTCGCAGTTCAGTTCGAGCATGGATGCTTTGCCGTCGGTGCGTGCCAGAAAGATGGCACCCTCCTTCTGTTCCCGCGCGGATTTCTTCACGGCCTGCGCCGCGCCGCTCTTGCGCAGGAATTCAATGGCTTTCTCTTCATCACCACCGGCTTGTGTAAGAGCTTCTTTGCATTGCAGAATAGAAACGCCGGTTCGCGCGCGCAGTGCAGCTACTTGAGAAGCAGAGATGTCAGCCATGAGGAAAGGGGAGGAGAAGAACAAAAAAGTATGCTCACGCAGAAGCGGAGCCCGTGAGTTCTTTCTGAATAGTCGAGAGCAGAAGCGTCAGGGATTTTACCGCGTCGTCGTTGGTAGGTACGAACACGGTGAATTCATCGGGATTCGTATTACTATCGCAGAAGCCGTAAACGGGAATCTTCAGCGTGTTGGCTTCCAGCACGGCCACGTGATCCCGCACGCCATCAACCACAAAGAGTGCATCGGGGCGTTCGGTCATGCCGGCAACGCCAGAAAGCGCGGTTTCCAGTTTCATGAGTTTTTTGCGCAATTCCGTCTGCTCCTTCTTCTTATACTTCTCCACTTCACCGGTTTTAAAGGAGTGCTTTAGATCCAGGAAATATTTGATTCGTTTCTTAATAGTGAACCAGTTTGTCAAAAGTCCCGGGATCCACTTCTTGGTAACGGTAGGTTGATTGAGTGCTTCGCCCAGTGTCTCGATGAGTGGAATACTCTGCTGCTTGGTGGAAACAAAGAGAATGGTCTTCCCTTCGGTTTGCAATTTCTTCAGCGCACTGCAGAGAGTTTCCAGATGCTTGCGCGTCTCCACCAGATCGAACAGATGAAGGCCGCGGCGCACGCCAAAGAGATAGGAATTCATTTTGGGATTCCATTTGTTCTTACGGTGGCCGATGTGGCAGCAGGCATCCAGGAGTTCCTTTTCAGTAGGCATAGCCATGGGAAGAGGGCGTAAAGGGTAAGGAAGAAAAGACAGAAACCGGGCGATCCCGATTGCGTATCCGGTGGGAAGATCCTTAAGGCTTCCTTCTGACGTCTTTTCGTTCTGGTGCGGAGGATTCGCATGGTCATCTTTGGGACGACGCAAGCGCCAGGACCGCAGCGATCAGTCAAAAGTGCACAGCAACTGTACCGATGGCAAATGCGTTGTGCAATGAGAATACGGAGATTCTTCATTTTCATCCGCCTTCGCCCTCCCGCGTTCGCGGGACGGGGCTACGGACGGATTCCGCCCTACGAGGCGTGCAGCGTGGTGGAAGATACCGCCTGTGCCTGCCTGCTGGCAGGCAAGTAAGCTGGCGGAGCTTCATCTTTTTGTTCTTGTACATCAAAGAGCTGGTCGAGTTTGGTGATGTGAAATACTTCGGCACTTGAAGGTTTCACGTTGATGAGGTGTACGACAGCCACCTTTCCTTCTTCTCCTTGTTCTCTTCCGCATGTTCGGATTTTCTTATCGAGTCTGATGAGTTTGCCAATGGCAGAAGAGGAGTAGTGGTCGACCTGTGCAAAGTCGATGGTGATATCGGTGAAGCCGTATGTTTCAACGAGTGCAGAGAGCATATCGCCCAGAGCATCAACATTGCCCTCGTCACAAATTCTGTTTTCTTTAAAAGTGACGGTAGCAGTTCCATTCTTTGCACTGGTAACGGAAGCGTATTCACAGGATGGGAATCCAGAAAGCTCGAGAGTATCCAGCAGATCATCATTTGTTACATCCCGTAGGCCAGAGATATCGGTCAATGATGGATCGTCCGGAGATTCACTGTGTGGAGGTAATGGTTCCTGGCCATCGGAGGAGGGTGGATTTTCGGATTCGGCGGACATGAGAAATGTGGGAAAAATACAGGAAGGGAATGCTACCTGTCCCTTGCAGAAAATCAATCAGAACGTGTTTTTGGCTTCCTGAAGGTACAATGTATTTTTTATGAGCACCAGGACCGCAGCGATCAGCCAAAAGCGCAGAGGTCGAGAATGAAAAGGCGAAAGGAAACGCATGGAAAAGTTGGGGGGAACCTATTTGCATAGTGGATTGTTTAGATCCTGTTCCCCCCGCCTCAGGGTGGCAGCCTGATGTGCTTAGCGCACCAGCGTGTCTCCTCATTTTCGGTTCGGGACATGCGGCTAGCTACCTCTGCTGCACAGACTTTGCTGTGCAGCAATCTGAAGTACGCAGGATTTTAGTATCAAATAATTGTCTGTCAAGCTCTCACCCGACTTCGCCCCGCGAATGCGGGGCTACGGACGGGTTTCGCACTGCGAGGCACGCAGTGCCATAAGAGATACTGCTTGTGCCTGCCATGAGCGCAGCCGAAGGATAAGCTGGCGGAGCTTCACAGAGATTTAAGGAGTTTTTCGATTTTCGCTCATTCTGTGCCCTGTGCTCAGGATGCGAGAGCAGCAATGAGCTCACCAATGGGGACCCTCTTCTGTTCCAATGTATCGCGATCGCGGATGGTCACCGTATCTTTTGCTCCCTGCTTGTCATCTTCTCCAATCGTGCCGAAGTCGATGGTAATGCACTGGGGCGTGCCGATCTCATCCTGTCTGCGGTAGCGTTTGCCGATGGAGCCGGTTACATCAAAGTCTGTTACCAGATTCGTCTGATCCAGAATCATACGATGGATTTCCTGCGCTTTTGCAATCAGAGGTTCTTTGCGGCTCAGTGGCAGAATGGCAACATCCATCGGAGCAAGGCGCGGATCGAACTTCATTACCGTGCGCACGTCGCCATTCTCCAGTTCTTCCTCCGTATATGCTTCCAGCAGGAAGGTAAGCACGGTGCGGTCGCAACCGAAACTCGGTTCAATAACATGAGGCAAGAACTTCTTCTTTGGATCATCGGGATCGGTGTATTGAAGGTCCTCTTTAGAGAACTTCTGATGCTGGGAGAGGTCAAAGTCTCCGCGATTTGCGAGCCCAAAGAGCTCGCCCCAACCCCAGGGGAACTGATATTCAATATCAATGGTTCGTGAACTGTAATGAGAGAGCTCATCTTTGTCGTGCTCGCGAATACGCAGACGATCTTTATCAATACCCAAGCTCTGGTACCAATTCCACACTAATTGTTTCCATTCTTCAAAAGCGGCGGCCTCTTTCCCCGGTTCCATAAAGTACTCGATTTCCATCTGCTCAAACTCGCGGGTTCGGAATGTAAAGTTCCCCGGAGTGATTTCATTGCGGAAGGCTTTGCCGATCTGCGCGATACCGAATGGGAGATGCGGCCGTTCTGTGGAAAGCACATTCTTAAAATTCACAAAGATGCCCTGCGCGGTTTCCGGCCGCAGGTACACGAGCGCAGCTTCATCTTCCACCACACCCTGATGTGTTTTGAACATCAGGTTGAATTGCTTGGCTTCTGTCCAATTGCATTTACCGCAGGAGGGGCAGGGGATTTTCTCTGCCATGAGCATGGGTTGCACTTGCGTGAGCGTGAGCACTGCGGCAGCCTCTGTACCGATTTTCTCTTCCAGTAAATGATCACCGCGGAATCGCTCGTTACACTCTTTACAGTCGACCATGGGATCGGCAAAGGATCCCACATGTCCGCTGGCTTCCCACACCTTTGGATTCATTAAAATAGAGGCATCCAATCCCACGATATCTGCTCGTTTGTGGACGAAGGTTCGCCACCAATCCCGTTTCACGCGATTTTTGAGTTCCACACCCAACGGGCCGTAATCCCACGTATTTGCCAGTCCTCCGTAGATCTCTGAACCCGGGAAGATAAAACCTCTGCGTTTGCAGAGCGAGACGACCTGATCAAGAGAAGTGGCTGCCATAATCCCCGTTACGGTAGCAGGGAGCCAGGAATCCCGCTACTGATAGCGAAATCGCTACTTTCATTATTAGTCAAAATGTGTTATAATTTAAGAAAAGCAGATATGAACAGAAAAACTATTTCTCTGCGGCACATCGCGCCACTGCTGGCGGGGCTTCTGGCTCCCGTTGCGGTGCTTGCGCAAGAAGCGGATGACGCTGTGTTGGGCATGAGTAATGAAACACTCACCGTAATCGGATGGGTTGCCGCTGGAGCTCTTTTGGGATGCGTTCTTGCGCGGGCATGGATGCACATCTTCCATCATCTTCTTCTGGAACACGAACCGCTCAATTCCATTGAGCAGCGTCAGCACCGCACTCCGCGTTTGCGCATGGTCATTGCGACCATTGCGGCAACGGGAGTTCTCTTTGTCCTTTCTCTGCATGTGCTCGACGGCATTGCGCCTTTCAGCACCATTCCGTCGCATCGTCTACTGGCGGGATTCCTCGCCTTTGGTGTGGTTGCTATTCTATTGCAGATAAAGTGGCGCAGCGCGCGCGATGACATTTTTGCTATCTTTGTGGGAACAGGAACAGTGTTCTGCCTGATGGGATTCAGTCAGGCACTCCTTTCCGAAGGTGTGAAGGAAAACCCGTACGTCACAGCGCTGGGCATTGTGTGCATCATTGTGCTCTGGCGCTTCCTCTTTGGTCCGTGGGTTCCGCGCATTAAAGCCGTTGTGCTGGGAACTTTTGTATTCTGGATTGCCATGCACGTCATTTTTCAAGAGAGCCCCGATGAACGCGGTGCATATCTGCTTGCTGCAGCGGTTGCACTCGTTCCGGCGCTCGTGTGGTGCTGGTTCTTCCTGGAGTATCACGCGCAGCGCAAAAGTCTGGTGCTCCTGATGTTCTTTGCCGGCATGCTCTCTACAGCCCCCATTCTCTTTTACGATGCGCTTGTGCGGCATGGAGTGGAATTCCAGTTCTTCCTTCTGCGCGTGGTGCCAGAGAACTTCAACAGCATTTCCAATGCGTTCGTTTCCGGCAATATCGTGAATGTCACGGGTATCCAGTCCACCGTACTTTCGGTGCTCATCTCCTTCCTCATTGTTGGATTCATCGAGGAACTCTCCAAGTTCTGGGTACTCAAGCAGAGTGGCAAGCATTTCTTCACAAGCATTGATGATGTTATTCAGCTGGCAACCATTGTGGCCATTGGCTTTGCATTTGCGGAGAACGTGCTCAATCCCAGTTATTTCCTGGCATTCGTGCGAGAATTTCTCATTGATGCCGAAACACCGCAGTGGTGGGCGTTTCTGGGCAATGTTTCCGGACGTTCCATTCTTACAACCATGGTGCATATCGTTTCTTCCGGCGTGATGGGGTACTTCCTGGGATTGGCGATCTTCGCCAAGCCGTACTTGGAGGAGCGCCACCGCAAAGGAAAAGTTGCCATTGTTGCGGATACGGCGCACTGGATCTTGCGCGTACCGGCCAAGAATATCTTCCGCGTGCAGATGATGGTCATTGGCTTGGTGCTGGCAACAGCGCTCCATGGGCTCTTTAATTTCATGGTAACGCTCCCGGACCTGCTGCCGGGCCAGCCGCAAACGTTTGGCGATCTCTTTGGCAGTGCAGATGCATCATTGCTGCATATGATCCCCATACTTCTGTTACCGTCCTTCCTCTATATCGTCGGGGGATTCTGGCTGTTTACAGCCCTTTTCTATCGTAAAGAGAACATGAAAGAACGCGGGCAACTCGTCACCACGGATACGTTTGTCACCGGGCAGGTTGTCTCGTAGGATACTCGCACCGCGCTGCACCCCGCAGCATCGTTATCTTCTTCCCGTCTGTGTATGCGAGTTTTCCGTTTTTCCCGTTGTGCGTCTCTGTGCGTTGGGTTCTGCATTCTTGTCGCCGCGTTTCCCGTGGGGGCAGCCATTGATGTATCAACTGTTTTGCGCGTGGGAGACGAACAGGTGGTGAGTCGCGGGGATTTCATTCGTGCAGCAGTGAAGACACTGGAGTTGCCAGTGGGGTCCGAGAATCAAACTCTGCCGTACCAGCGCGTTGCGCGTGGGCTCATTCCTTTTGTTGCCGTTGCACATGAATACGGTGCGCTGGAAACTCTCGGTTCAGATTTGCAATTGGCACGCGGGATCACCCGCGGCCAGGCGCTTGTTATCATGGCGGCGCTGCAGCAGATAACCGGAGACGGGGATGTATCCTTTACCGATGTTCGGAAGGGGAGTAGAGAAGCAGATGCCGTCTCTGTAGCGGTACAGAAAGGATGGATGGAACCGATGCGTGGAACGTACTTCGGCGTGCGCCGTCTCCTTAAAGGGTCGGAAGCACGTTTGCTGTTGCGAAAATTATTAGGGGAAACAGAAACCGATCAGGAAGTTCCCGAACGTCTGCAGCGTGCGCAGCAAATCACTGTCCGGCTGGATGGGCTTTCATCTGTTGGCAGCCTGCCCAAACAGGAGATTTTAGAAACTGTCTGGCAGTACGTTTTGGATAACTATATCTATGAAGAGGACATTGATCCGGAGGAAGCGGCGTACCGCGCTGCAGAAGCGTTGGTAGATTCTCTGGGCGATACGTACAGCACGTTCCTGCGACCGGAAGGTGCAAACAATCTGGAAACGCAGATCAACGGTGAGGTATCGGGCATCGGTGCACAAGTAGAACAGCGTGATGGAATTCTGATGATCGTTTCCCCCTTGCGCGGATCGCCTGCAGAACGAGCAGGATTGCTTCCTGAAGATGAAATTCTCAAGGCCGATGGCGTGGAGTTGCAGGGAATGGGCTTCATTGAAGCTGTTGATCATGTACGTGGTCCCAAAGGTACTGTGGTAACACTCACCATTCGCCGCGCAGGCAGAATCTTTGATGTCGTGGTCACGCGTGACGTTGTCAAAGTTCCCGAAGTGGATATCAGCTGGCAGGGGGATATTGCCGTCGTGCAGATTATGCAGTTCGGTACAACAACAGAGACACAATTGCGTGATGCGCTCATCGACGTACAGCGCCAAGATCCTAAAGGGTTAATTCTTGATTTGCGGAATAATCCCGGGGGACTTCTGCATGCAGCAGATGTTGTTGTGAGCAACTTTGTCCCCAAGGGGTCGACTGTTGCGCAGATCATCTCCCGCGAGGGCGTGCGCACGGATGCGAGTGATTTTGCACAGACCATTCCTTCCTCCGTTCCCGTGGTGGTGCTGGTGAATAAGGGGTCGGCCAGTGCATCGGAGATCGTTGCCGGGGCATTGCAGGATCACGGCCGTGCAACACTTATCGGCACGCAGACATTTGGCAAAGGAACGGTGCAGCAGGTGCTACGATTCAATGATAATTCAGGTATGAAAATTACCGTTGCCGAGTGGCGCACGCCGAACGGACGCAAGATCAATGGTGTGGGGATTGCGCCGAATATCGTGGTGGAGTACCAGAGCGAACGCGATGAGCAGATGCTCAAAGCGCTGGAGATTCTGCGATAAAGAAGCGACCAGAAGTCAGTGATCAGCAATAAGAAGACGGAGAGCAGCCGTCATCGCATGCACTCACCATCCATCTTGCGCTGGGATCACATGTTTGAGTAAAACTGCTTCTTCTTGTTTGCGGTACGGTACCCTTCGCGCTTGAGAGCGCACATGCGAACCATGCGTTTATTGGGAGTTCTACTGAAGTGATTGCGTATCCGCAGGAGCTTGAGGAGTCCTGTTTTTTGCACTTGTTTCTTGAAACGCTGCTGAAGCGCATCGTTCGATTCGTTGCCTTTTCTGTGAGCATGGATTGCCATAAAGCCAGCAGAGAGTACGGGAGCACCGCATGCTTCGCAAGTGTAAAGTGCATCTTTCGACCGTGCGAACGGGCTTATGCCCGTTGCACGAACGAAAGGGATCTTTTTTGGATGCACCCGTTGATTCCGTACAGGAATTTCAGTAATATCCCCCAAGATATGCCCAAAAAAGACAGCTACGGTGCCGAACAAATCCAGGTGCTTGAAGGCCTGGAGCCTGTGCGCAAGCGCCCGGGAATGTATATCGGGTCCACCGATACGCGTGGATTACACCATTGTGTTTATGAAATCGTGGACAATGCGATCGATGAAGCAATGGGCGGATACTGCACGCAGATTATTGTCATGCTGCATGATGATGGTTCGGTGAGCGTTGATGATAACGGACGCGGTATTCCGGTCGACATTCATCCCAAACTCAAGAAGCCCGCATTGGAGATTGTGCTGACTACGCTGCATGCGGGTGGAAAATTCGGCGGTGATGACAGCGGATACAAGGTATCAGGAGGTTTGCACGGTGTGGGTTCTTCGGTGGTGAACGCATTGAGCTCCTTTATGCGTGCAGAGGTGTATCGCGATGGAAAAATTCACGTACAGGAATACAGTCGCGGCAAGCCGACGATGGCTCTGAAGGTTGAAGGAAAAACAGAAAAACAGGGAACAAAAATCTCCTTTATACCTGATACGCAGATCTTTGATACGACGGCGTTTTCCATGGACATGATCATGACGCGACTGCGGCAACAGGCGTATCTGACGCGCGGTGTCACGATTGCCATCATGGATGAGCGCAAGGAACGACCCGAAGAAGATCTCAATCTTCCGCGTCTGTACCGTTTCCATTTTGAAGGAGGAATCTCTGCGTATGTATCACATCTCAACGAATCGAAAGAACGCATTGGTACGCCTATCTGGTTTGAGAAAGATACGAGTGATGGTCTGGTGGAGGTGGCGCTCCAGTACACCAAGTCATTCCAGGAGCATGTGGTGAGTTTTGCAAATAACATTCACACCGCAGAAGGCGGACATCATCTTACGGGATTCAAGGCTGCGCTGACGCGTACCATCAACGCCTATGCGCGCAGTCAGAATATTCTCAAAGAAAAAGAGGAGAACCTTACGGCGGATGATGTGCGCGAAGGGCTCACAGCGGTGATTGCCGTGCGTCTGAAAGATCCGCAATTTGAAGGACAAACCAAGGGGAAGCTTGGAAATGCAGAGATGAAAACCGCTGTGGAAACCGTAGTGAACGAGAAGCTTGCCGAGTATATGGAAGAACATCCGGGTGAGGCGCGGGATATCATCGCAAAATGTTTGCTGGCTTCACGCGCTCGTCTTGCCGCCCGCGCCGCCCGCGACAGCGTTATTCGCAAGGGCGTGCTGGAAGGCATGACACTCCCCGGCAAACTCGCAGATTGTTCCAGTAAAGATCCCAGTGAGTGCGAACTCTTTATTGTAGAGGGAGATTCTGCAGGCGGTTCGGCCAAACAAGGTCGTAATCGCGAATTTCAGGCAATCCTTCCTCTCCGCGGGAAAATTCTCAATGTGGAACAGGCGCGTCTGGATCGCATGCTTGCCAACAATGAGATTAAATCCTTGATCATTGCGCTTGGGATTGGCATTGGTGATGTCAAAGATATGACCAAGCTGCGCTATGACCGCGTGGTCATCATGACAGACGCGGACGTTGATGGCGCGCATATCCGCACGCTCCTTCTCACATTGTTCTTCCGGTACTTCCCCGAACTCATCGATGGTAAACATCTTTACATTGCACAGCCACCGCTCTACAAGATTGCCAAAGGAAAAGAGGCACGGTATGCGTACTCTGATGAAGAGAAAGAGAAAGTTCTTGTAGAACTCGGCGTGGATCCGCATGACGAGGGAGAAATCGTCACATCGGGCGAGGATGCAGAAACGGAGCCGACGGAAAGTGATAGCGAGGAGAATCAGGAGGATGAGAAGGCTACGAAAGCAAAGAGATCTTCCCGCGTGGTTATTCAGCGCTACAAAGGTTTGGGAGAAATGAACCCCGATCAACTGTGGGATACCACCATGGATCCGGAGAACCGCAGTATGTACCGCGTAACGATGGACGATGCGGAACGGGCAGATGCCACGTTCACAACGCTCATGGGTTCAGAAGTTGCGCCGCGCAGGAAGTTCATTCAGACGCACGCAAAAGGAGTGAAGAACCTCGACGTCTAATGAAAAAATAAAAAGTGAAAAATGATGACATGGTACGACAATGGATCATTTTTTATTTTTCATTCATACATTTTTCATTTTCCTTAGTCTTCGTCCACATCAACAAATTGATCCCGCAGCGTGTAGGTATCCAAGCTCTCTTCTCCACCAAGGAGTTCAATCACTGTGGGAATTACCTGATCGAAGGGGATCTCCTTCTGTTTTCCGGCAGCCATATCCCGCAGGATGATGGTGCCGTTCTTCACTTCCATCTTCCCCAGGAGCAATGTGTACTTTGCCTGGAACTTGTCCGCCAGGCGCATCTGGCTTTTCAGACTCGCTTCGCCAAGGGCGCCCAGCGTGTGGACGCCTTTTTCCCGCAGGTCAGAGATCAGCATAAGGCAGGTCTTCTTTGCTTCGGGACCCAGTTGCGCAACAAAGACATCCATCTGGTCTTTGTTCGGCGCTTGAACTCCCGCCTGTTTCATGTGCCAGATCATGCGTTCCACACCGCCGGCAAAGCCGATACCCGGTGTGGGTTGTCCTCCCAGAAGCTCAATGAGACCGTCGTAGCGCCCGCCACCACCCACCGCATTCTGTCCGTGGGTTTCCGTATCCCAGAATTCAAAGACTGTTTGTGTGTAGTAATCCAGCCCGCGCACCAGTGTGGCATTTTCCACAAAAGGAATCTCGAGTGCTTCCAGATATTCCAGGAGCGTTGCGTGATATTCCTTGCTCTCATCATCAAGGAATTGCGTGAG
>Ga0172381_10004136_pt1 | contig 15100 bp, 17 predicted proteins | sample Leawel6488metaG_FD_119754 | JGI IMG/M metagenome (GOLD analysis project Ga0172381, IMG submission 119754) | Leachate microbial communities from a municipal landfill in Southern Ontario, Canada - Leachate well 64-88 metaG | ecosystem: Engineered > Solid waste > Landfill > Unclassified | place...
GCGGTCAGTTTCCCCACGTCAAGCGAGGCGATTTTTGCGTTGGTAATTATCGCGTCCTTAATTTGGGCCGTGTTGGAAATTAACTCATTGATAGACGCGGAATTGGCCGCAATGTTATCCACGGACAACAGCATACCCCCACGGCCTCCAAAAGCTTGAAAAGTGGCTACGCTATCGGTATCGGTGTTTGGCATTGCCACTGCCACAAGAATTTTGTTTTTCCCCACGCTGTTTGAATTGGTTGGTGATTTTTGCAGTTGGGTGGTTGAGGTATCAATGTCCAAATAAATATAATAAGCAGTTGACGCGCTCATTGCGCCCGTGTTGCTTGCGTCAATGTTGTAGGTTGTGCCATTGGCAAGAGTAATTGTTCCCGCTGTCCACGCGACCGTCCGATAATCGGTTGCCGAAAACACCAGCGATGAAGTCCAGCCTTTTACATTTATGTCGTTGTTGTCGGCGATTATTTCGTCTATCGTCAAACTGCTAATCGTCCCTCCCGCAATATCAACATCGGCAATCGTGGTTGTTCCGTTAATTTCAACATTTTTATCAAAAATTTGCAGATTGGAAAAACTGCCCTTGCCAATCCGTCCTTCCAACTCATCAATACGATTGCCCATCGCAACAATCATCTGTTCCAGTCTTTCCAAGTTTTGAGTGTCTTCAATTTCCATAATAGTTAAAAGATTTGTTCGGTTGGCTCAAACTTAAACTTAAATCCGGTGATTGTCGTGTTGCCGATAACTTCAATCCTGAATTGTATCTTTTTAAATGTTGGCAAAGCCTCGCCCGTGCTTTCAATGTTCACCGCCTCGTAAGACACGCTGTTATCGGTGGTATTCGTAAAAATGGTCGTCCACGCTGTTTCTTCGTCTTTTTTGTATTTGCAGACAACCTGTCCCGCGCTTGCCAATGCTTCCGTAAAGACGCTGATACCAAGCAGTTGCTTTTCATTGCTGGCGTCCCCGCCGTCAAAGACAAAGGTTTCCAACACTCCCGCTTGCCCGCTGTAAGTGTTTGTTGAAGCAAGAAAAAAAGTGGAATTGTTGAGAGTCGAATATATAACCGCCGCTAACGCTTTTTCAACGGTATCGCTCGCGCTTACGATATTCTCTAAAATCGTAAAATCATTGTTGGTTGTTTGCCCGTCCAAACTTCTCGCGCTGGCAAAATCAAGCGTTTTGTAGATTGAGAAAGTCATCGGGTTGTTTGCGTCATCTCTGCCAAATCGGGCAATGGCATACTCATACAAACCCGTGTATGAGCCATTGGGTTGCGTCCCCGTAATGATTAAATAAACAAATCCGTCAAATACCTTCAATCTGCTGGCGGGTATCACATACGCCGAAGTCCCCGCCAAATTCTTACGGGCGGAATAGGTGTAGAGCGTCCTAAAATACACTCCGCTATATGCCTTTAACTTCAATTTTCTTTTGTTGGGTGTGCTGATTGCCACAATGATTGTGCCTTCAAGGTTTGCTCCGCCGGAAACCTGCCCTTGCCCGATTTCCAGCACTTCCACCCAAGAAGTGGTGCTCACTCCGTCCCAAAGATAAGCTCGTGAAATGGTGACGGTTGATGTGCAGACAACACATAAGAGGTTGCCATATGGCACAAGGTCAACGATGGTCTGCTCGGTGCTGACGGACTTCATATTCGTCAATGTATCCGCCACGGGGTCAATCACATAAATATCCTGCCCAATCCAACCATAAATCTTGCCTTGCCAAATTGTCCCGCCTTTCATTGACGCTCCCGTTTTCCAAGTGGCATTCATCGTGTTGGTCGCAATCGTGTATTTACCCACGCTTCCGTTGCCCGCGTCAAAAAAGATATTTCCATTAAGAACCGCAAACAATGGATTGTTCGGCGCAAAGGTTGTTGCCGCCACCGTGCCGTTGGTGACAATTCCCCAGTTGCCGTCAAGCGCGTTGGTCTTTTTCCAAATGGTGGTATCCTTGTTGGTCGCGTTGTCCTGCCCCAATCCGTAAATATCCGTGCCGTTCTGTATCAATTTGGTGATAAAATTGGCGGTGGCATAATTACAAACATTTTCCGCTTGATTGTTGACAACTTGCTTTAACGCCTTGCCCACGATTTCCAAATTTTCCGAATACCAAAACCCGCTGGCAAGATTGCCGCGGATGTCATCAATTATCCCGCTCCAAAAATTTTGTTGTAAAATTTGTTTTGGTTTCATCGGCTTGACCTGAATTTAGGAATAATGCGGTTGTCTTGGTCTTTGCCACGCTTGCTGTAAAATTCCTCAATTTTGTCCTCCATTTCCATCATTTCGGCTTTCAAGCGATTGGCGCGGTCCAACCCCTTGCGATAGCAATACTGGTACGATGGGCGCAAAGCCAAGTATTCGTGGAATATGCCCGCAAATCCGGGCTTCTTGGTGTTATAAAAGGTATCCAATGCCGTGAAATAAGACGCTTCACGGTCAATGAATACCTTAATCCCGTTGGTGTAAGAATAATTCGGGATTGCGTCCAAATAAATATAACTGCCTGTTTTGTTGTATTTGGAGGGTTGCCCTTGCGTATCTTGCCCGTCCACGAACCCAATGCTTTCAAAGTTTTTCTTATTCTGGTCAACCTCGGTTAAGTCATAAAATATCCCGCTGGGATTGGCAATCATCACCCGGTAAATCTGTAAAAGCAAATTGCTGTTGCTGTCGGCGGAAAAAGCATACTTGCGCGTGCCGGAAACAAGGTTGGCGGTGATCACGGGCTGGTCGGTGTAATTGCTGTCGTCAAAATGCCATAAACCGCTTGCCTGCAAAATAATTGACCACACGCGGTCAAGAGCAAGATTAACATCCACCACCTTTTTGGCGGTCGGGTATTTGTTGCTGTCCGTCAAGCAATTGTCATCAATCAGTGTGCAAATTGTGCTGATGCCCATTGACATATGTTTTATTTTTTACGCTTATTAAAACTATCTTTCCAATCCTCCAAATGATTGAAAATACTACACACAATCTCGCCGTCCTCCAACCGCATACTATCATAGTCGTCATACTGGTCTTCAAGGAACTCGCTCATCGCTTTTCTGGCAATCGGAATAATCTTGTCGGTGTATTTTTGCGCCTTCAAAGCGATTTTATTTCTTTCGGTTTCCTTGTCCTCCTTTTGTTTTTTCAACTCCTCATATTTGTCCCGCAACTCCTGCGGGGTTTCAGCTTTAATCTTGGCGAACACATCGGCTTTCACCTTGTTGATGTCGGCAATACAAACATTCATCCGTTCAGTGATTTCTTTTTCGCGTTCTTTAAATTCATCAAGATTGACTTTCTTTTCCTCTGCCATCAACTCTTTTTCTGTCTCGTCCATCTGTTTTTCCAGCTCCTCAATTTCGTTGGATTTGGCGCGTCCCACAATAATCAAATCCGATTTTTCTTTAAGCAGTTTTTTTAATTCCTCGTTTTCAATTTTTACGGTCTTGGGATAGGTATTTTCCATATTATTTGGTTAAAAGTTTAGAATACGCTTCAACCCACTTGTTAGAGTTAATGGGGTTGTTAATGTCATAATTGGCAAGCACATATTCTCTTGCGTCTCTGCCAATGCTCCGCCGGAGTTCTTTGTCGGCAATCAGTTTTTCAATTTGCGCCACAAACGCTTCCGTCCCGGAAGCCAATAAAAGGTGTTTGGCGTCTTCCGGGTTCTGCTGGTACGGACTGTCGCCGGTCGCAAACGATTGAGCGATTGTCGGGATTGCCAAAGCCGAATTTTCCAAAAACTTCAAATTGGATTTGCAGCGATTGAACAAGCTGTCTTTGCGGGGGATAATCACCATATCCAGTTTGAGATTATTCAGTTTTTCGTAATACTCATCGGCTTTGACAAACGGGTGCCATTCAACATTGACATTGCTCCAAAAAGCATACTCCTCGGAATACAACTGCTTGTAAATGTCATTCTCGCCTCTGGGCGGCATTGACAGCAAAACCAATCTAACCCGCTTGTCGTCTTGATAATAATTCAAGATAGGTTTCAATACTTCCAAATCGCTGGTTACGCCAACAGAGCCGGTAATGCCTATGCGGATAGTGTCGGTTTCGTTGTATTTCGGTTCGGGAAAATAGAACGGGTCAATGTAGTTTGGCAACACCACAACATTCGGATTGATTGCTTCGTATTCCTTTTTAAGCATTTCCGTGGAAACAGTAATCAAGTCCGCTTCGGCGACAAAGTTATCTATACTACGGTTGATTTTTTCCAATCCGTTGGCAACCCTTGCCTCGTCCATATACTCGGTGAACTTGAAGCCATTGTCCTCTTTCATCGTGTCGTCATTATCAAACACGATTTTTTTACCTTGCTTTTTGAGTATCCGCGCCAACTCAATTTTTGCCCGCAAATCGGGACGATGGAACACCACAATGTCGGCCGCCAACGCGGCTTTTGATTTGTCTTCCGGCGTTTTGTTGGTGAGCGACAAAGTTGTCCGGTCGCCGTCCCAGCCTCCCGCCTGCAAGGGGAAAAGACAACGCACATTGTAGCAACCGTGCAACATACTCCCTATGTAATATACTTTCATATTATTTCTTTTTTAATAATTTAATTGTTTCTTTCATCTCCTGAATTTTCAACGCTTTCAGCTCCTCCAACTTCCGCAAATTGTCCTTTACCGCGTCAATCTGCGCCTGAACCGATAAAGCGTCAACCTGTGGCATTATCGGGGCTTGTGGGGGAATTACAGTGGCTTGCACGGGTGCTTGCGGTTCTACTTCCTGCGGTTGCGCCACAGAAGGAACATAATCCGCTTCCTTGGGCTGGATAATCTGCTTGGTGCGGGCATTGATGATATTCCCGCCCCGGTCTATTGTTTCCGATGTCTTGATTGGTCTTGCGGCCAAAATTACTTTTGTAGCCATAAATTGTTTGCAAATTTATGGGTGGTTATCTCAATTTGCAACGAGTTCCACCCATAAACAATTAGAAAATTGCTAATTGCTAACCAAACCTACCCTCCGCCGACACCGGATTTAGTCAAAATCCTCACCCCGGCCGTATCTCTGTTCTCCACGACACCATAGAGCAAGTCCGCGGTGGTCAGAGTTGAAAGATATTCGGGGATGTAGTTGGATTGCACCCGCACGCCGTATTTGCCGGTCTTGGACCCTCCGCCCATTGAACCGCCTCCACCCAAAGGTGAAATAGCCCAGTGCAGAGCGTCCTTGTGCGCCAAAGCGTTCTCAACACCGGCAGTTCCGGATACATAGGTCACATTCGTGCTGATGTACACCGGAATACCGTACAGAGTAGCCGCGGGTTTCTTTGCGGTCGGATCGTTGACCGGAGAATTTACCGCCAAGCTAAACTTATCAAGATTTTGGATTTGATTCCAAAACACATTCGGCTTAACAAAGAACGCAACCTCGCCACCGGAAGTATCAATGTTCTGATTTTCCAAGGTAGCAATCGCCTCCCGGATAATGCTATCCGCCAAGTCTGAAGTTGACGCGCCCACGCTTGTGTCAAAATGCCGGAACAGCGTTGCCAATGCCACTTCAAGCTTCTTGGCAACCGTGTAGCCCGCGTTCATTGCGTACTTCTCTTGCAAGTAGTAAGAGTGCTTCACTTGCGCGGCTTCTCGGTCTTCAATGGCGAACGAACATTCATACCATTGATTGACTGACAAGGTGATTGCCGTCTCGGTATCGCCGTTCAAAGTTACGGCTGAAGCGTTGCTTTTTGCGTTGGCTGACATCTCGGTCAAGCCGGGCGTATAAAGCGTATCGCCCCCGCCTGACAATTCCGAACTTCTGTCGGTAAAAAAGTCCGCCAACACTAACTTTGATTTGAAAAAATCATTGATTTTTTCGCCCCAAATCTCGGGTATCATAACCGCAAGGGATGTTGCGGATTGACTCGTTGTAGGAAATGCCATACTTATTCACTCGCAAATTTCTTGAATGCCTCCATATGCTCATCTCGCGTTGCGCCGGACTGGAAACCTTTCGGTTTCTCTTCGGTGTTGCCCGAACCCTTTGAAGCACCGAGTTTGGCTTTTTCCTTCCGCTCATCGTCTTTTACCTTTTCTTGGTAAATCGTGAACAGAGGGTCTTTAATCGCGTCCGGCAAAGATATTTCCTTGCCTTTGGCAATCACTTTTGCCTGCTCAATCGCTTCGTCCGACAACCCGCGAGCAATCAATTTAAGCTCATCGGAAATCTGCGGGTCATTATGCTGTTGAGGTTTGGCTTTGAGGGCTTTTAACTCCTCTTCGGCTCTTTTAGCTCTCGCGGTCAATTCGGCTTTCGCTTTTAGGGCTTTCGCCAAACTGGCTTTGATTGCCTCGGCGTCCTCATCTTGCGCCGTTTCGTTGCTATCGGTAGCTTCGTCAACCTCCGTATCTATGACCACGGCGTCATCATCGGTAGCTTCGTCAACCTCCGTGTCTATGACCACGGCGTCATCAGTGGTTTCATCCATTGATTTTGCGCGGATTATGCCCCGCGCTGGCGTTATACAGGATTATGCTTACCTGCGAGCTGGCGGCTAATTGCCGCTATGCAACCCCCGTAAAGGGGCTGTGTAGCAGTAATTAACGGGCTTCGTTAATCGCTTCTTTTGTTTTCGGCTTCTCACCGAACAAAACTTCCAAGTTGTAAAACGCTTTCTCAATGCAATCCCTTGCGTCCGCAAGCCCGCTGATGTCCTCTTTTGTGAATACTTTGCGGACGGCTTCCCGCTCCAAAAACTCAATCAAATAGTTTTTCACATTGTCTCGGGTGTCGGTTTCAAGGAAAAATTGTTGTAATGATTTCATACTTTTGCGCCGGTGGCATTAAGAGATAATGGTTTTTGTTGTTGTTGCGGTGCTACCGCCTGTTGTTGCATTTGCGCTTCCTGCATTGCCGTATCCTGCCGGTTCTTTTCGGCAATCGCTCCGGTGATTTGGACCGGACTGATACCACACCCCGACAACTCAATAATCTTATAAAGCAAAATCTGCGAAACTGGATTATTAATAAATTCGGGATTTTGAGTAGCCATCAAAAGATTGTTCAAACTCTCCAATGTCGCCGCCTTGTTGCGCTGTTCGCCGGTGATGTTGACGGTGATTTTAGCTTTTAAGTTCTTGTAAAAATCCTTCGGGATTTTGATAAACCGCTGTCCCTTGGTCAACTTCATCAACTCCTGCGCCATCTCATAATACTTGTCAAAGTCGTCCTGATAAACTTCTTTGCCCGATAGCACCATCTCAATGGCTTTGTTGATTGCTTCTTTTGTGGAAAATTTGTGGTCAATTTCTTTTAATTCCTCCGGAGAAAACTCGTATGCCAAAATATGCTCTCGGTTCAATTTGGTTGCCAAAAACGGCATAACCCAATCCTCAAATATCTCAGTAATAAATATCCCAAATTCCTGCTGTAATGTCTTAAATACGCTTGATGATTGTTGCAACACGGTTGCCTGCAATCGGAATGGCGTACCTGACGGCGGCTCATCGCCTCGTTGCGCCGAATACGCGGAAGTGGTCTTTTCCAACTGGTCAAACCATTGAGTAATTAAGTTCTGATATTGCGTCAATCCGCCTGCGGGTAGCAACTGCAACGGCGTAATTGGCTTGCCGTCCTCGTGTTCAAGAATTGTGCCGTCATCGGTTTCGGTTAAAAGATTGCGCCCTTTAAGTTTCTTGCTTGCTGATTGCCCAACCACCTTTGAGGTGTATTCCATCGCTCTGTATTGCTTCAAAACTGCGTCATTCGTCCACACTTGCGCCTCCTCGCCCTCCTCAAACACACCACAACCGAACGCCCTGCCTGATTTTGGCTTGCGGGCTAAAAACTTATAGACGCGCTCGGTGTCATCCTCCCAATAAAGCGGAATATAGCCATCTGATTGCTTGTTTGCATCGGTCGGGTTGCCCGCCACATAATACAACTGGTAGCTAAACTCTTTCTCGTCTTTGGGACCGTATTTCTTGCCATCGCAATTCTTAAATACCGCCTTGCTAAACTCGCCCCGTATCTCATAAACAGGAATGCGCTTGCCCGTTGTTCCTTTGAATTTCTCTAATATCCGGTCAATGTTGCGCCACTCGGTCATCTTGCTAATCTCAATCGGGGTCATCCAATGAACTTCAACGATTGCACCGCTGATAATATCAACTTGGTCGTTCACTACATTTTTCCACTCCGGCAATTCAAGATATAATTGCTTCTCGCCGTCTTTGTTTTCTTTCAAAACTTTTTTTACCAATAGCGAACCATAGCGCGTATGCATATTCCGCATATCGTTTAATGTTTTGGCGAAATTGACATCCTTCATCCAAACCTGAATGTCTTTGCTTAAAAGCCAGCTTTCAAGGTAGTGGTTGCCGTCATCGGAGGTTATGTTTATGTCTTTTGTGTCCAGGTCTTTGGCGGTGTTCTCCACATCGCAAATAGCGTTTAGGATTTGAAAAAACGGCTTGTCCCTGCCCAACTCATCTTTTTGTCCGTTGAGGTATTTTGAATTTGAATAAAACTCAATCGTGCGGATTAAATCCTTTTGCTTGAATGACAAACCGTAAACAATCTCAATGGATTTGTCGTAATTGCCTTTTAGATTTTCCAGCTCGGTTATGATTGCTTTGCTCATCGTGCTTGATTTTTATTATTTTTTTCACGGCTGTATGTCCGCTCCAAGTCCTCAATCGGGTCAAGTTTTTCTTTCCGATAATCTTGCGGAAAATATACACTCTTGACGATTGCGAACTCCGCGGGATCTGCCAATGTCGGACGCTTTGTTTTTTGATTATCCATATAACAAAAAAGAGCGCGGTATGCGCTCCCCCGCCACCAAACGGGTGCGGTTAGAGTATTATTTTATCATTTTAACTGCTTGCATTTTTTTTGTCAAATTCTTGTTCTTGTATGCACTGTTTTGTCAACAATTTTTTGGATAACACTCAAATGGTTAAAATGCAACTCGGCGGAATTGGATTTTATTTCCATCGTTTTGTATTGCTTCAACATTTCCAAATTATCGCGGTGCTCCATCGCCCAATTAAGAAAGTCGGAAGTAATGTCGTCCAACCCCATTACTTCAAACTTAATTCGGGGAGGGCGATAAAATGATGATGTTTTGTTGAGCATATCAGCGTGTTTGATTTTGAGTATTCCTTAACCGCGATAGCAAGCGGTCGGCACGTTCGGCTTCTTGGTCGCCGGTGCCGTCCCTGACAAGCGAAACCAATCCATATCTTATCGCATCAAGCGAATGGTCAAATCCCGCTTCCGGCTCGTTAATCACTTTGTCGTTTTTGTCCGTCTGCCACAGGTAATTCCTAAATTCCTTGATAATATCAACGCTGCGCTTAGTCATTGATATGCGTTGCGACTGAACCAACGAAATACCATTGCACACGCTGTCGCTTCCCTTTTCAGCTCCGGCAATGCTTATTCCATAACTGGCAATCTCATCAATGCTTTTCGGTTCCGCGCTGTCGGCAATCACCAATGCGGTGTCGTGGTTTTTAAGTATGTCGGCGATCTGTTTGTTGCTCAATCCCTTTTGAAAAGTAATCTCATCCAAAATATACCCGCCGTTATAATAATATATCGCCACAATGGCCGTAGGGTCGTTGGAATAACCGAAGTCCAGTCCATATCGCTCTAACCTTGCTTCGTGCGGTATCTCGTCAATTATAGCCCAATCACGGTATATCCTGCCCTCAATTACGCCTAACTGCCCCAATCCATATACTTGCCACCAATCCTTGCGGTTCTTGCGCTGTTCAATGCTATCCACGATCTGCTGGCTCAACGCCTCGTTGTCCTTGTAGGTCAATATAATCTGCTCCCAGTCGCTTCTCAATGGCATTACATCGGTATAAAGCCAAAACTCATTTGTCGGGTTATAGTCAAGAAAAATAAAATCCTTGGTTCTAACTTCCAGCTCCTCAAAAGCGGAAAACAAAACATTATTGACTTCGTTAATGAATAATCTATCGCGCCTCGCTCCTCTCACTTTCTCGGATTGGTCAACGCTGAAAAATTCTATTTTGCTTCCAGTCTCAAAAGTATAAATATGGTTAGTTCTGTCCCAATTCTTGTCCCGGAAGTATCGATGTTCTTTCATTATTTGCAGGAAGTCCCTCTCCGCTCCCCTCCGCAGGTGCGGGAAGCTCTCCGACACTATGCTGGTCAAGGTCGGGCTCTTGTCGGACTGGGCTAACGCTATCAAGTATATTAGGATTGAGATTGTCTTGCTGGCTGATGTTCCGCCCTGGACCACCCTCAACCGCTTGGACATCCTCATTATCTTGGTTGTTGCTGTTGTTCGCTGGTATAACATTGATGATTGGTATTGGATTTATTTTTTCACCTCCGCTGGTAATGTCTTGGGAAGGCATACCCTCGCTCATCTGCCAAATAATCTTTGGATCTAATTCTTTAACGAATTCCAACCGCGCCTCCTCCGACATATTCATAAGATATTCCCTACACCACTCTTTTAATGTTTTCCCAGGCGGCCTGCCTTTTGGATTACCGCTTTGCCCTTTCTGCCATTGGTATTCTTTCAACCAATCAAAATTTTTATGTTGTTTTTTTTGTTGTTTTTCACGTTGCTCTTCCATAAGTTTTAAAAAGGTTCTTTTTTTTCTTCTCTCATCCAAGTCCCTTTCCACTTAATCATAAACTCATTCTCAAGCCTCATCCGCCTCTGCCCGTGGACGGTTTCAACCACCTCCGACTGCACCGGCAAGTCCGGGCTAAATTCTCGGTAATACTTCAACCAGTGGGCTTCCAGCTTGATGGCGGTATCCTTGTTATCAATAATTGGCAGGTTGGGAAGTTTAGCGGTTTCAAACTTTCCCATATAATGAAAATTGCCTCTGGTTAATACCACATTGCCGTCAATCGCAAACAGTTCGTCAAACATCGTGGTGTCCTTGATTATCGTGGTGTCCATCAAATGCACAAACTCGTCAAAAGTTTCTTTCCCTTTTTGTATTCCGCCCATTTCCCAATAATTCCCGTCGTTGATTATCAAATTCTCAGTCTCTACCTTTGGCTTATAGCCGTCATTGCTCACCACCAGCACGGGGTATTTTACTTCTTTAATGCTTTCCAGCAAATCGGGTAAAAACTCTCGGGTATAGCGCGAGGTGGTTATGACAACCCCGCGCTTCACATTCTCTTTCAATGGCTTTGGCTTGTCTAAGTCCGGCTTCAAGTCCGCGAATATACCCCCGTGCGTTTCAAAATCGCTTTCCAGCAAAACATCGTGCGTGTCGCTCAATATCTCTCGGATTAAACTTTTCTCAACATCGCCGTGCCACTCACCACGGATATACTTTACTTTTTTTAAATCAACTGTTTTTAAAATTTCGCTCTCCATTCCCTCAGTGTCAACTTTCAACAAATCAATCCTTGGAAAATCATATTCCTTCATCAAGTCATTCAGGGTGCAAGCCGGCACGGTGATCTCGGCAACCTTCTTGCTCCCCATTGGCGCGAATAAGTCCCATCTGAAATGCCCATCCACGTGCCCGTTGCCCGCCCACTTGCAAACATTGAATTGCACCTCCTTGCGATTATCTCCGATGATGGCTTTCTCAACATAGGTCAATTTGTTGCCGGTGTTCAGTTTGGCAAGCTTCATACATTCCGGCTCCGGCTCGCATACCAAAATCTTGGCATTAGGATAGAATGTTTGAAACTTGAAACTCGCCGCGCCGATATTCGCGCCGCAATCCACGATAAATTGCAAATCTTTCTCGGTGCGAAAAAGCTCTTTAATTCGGTATTCATCTTGCGTTACCACCGCTTCCTCGTGGGCTTCAACACAAGTTTTTAGTTCTGGAGTATATTGAAATGACATATTATTTGCTTATATCCCGATAAAAATCGAGATAGTTAGTTGTTTCAATAAACGCCTTTTGTGTGTGATAGGCAAAATGAACCGCCAAAGCATTCCCACAAAACCACACCGGCCGGCCATACTTCATCGGCAATTCGTGCGCCATCTGCGGTTCCTCCACATATCCGCATTGGATATGGTCGCGCCCCCACCAACAAATGCTGCAAATAGAAAAATGCTTATAATCGTCAAAACTTCGACTCGGCAAGTAATAGGCGGATAAACTGTTTTCTTTAAATCTTTTTTGGAAAGTTTTGTGGATATTGTCAATCAGTCCGCTGTCGCTGTAGCAAAATTCGTCAAGGTATGCCCAATCCTTATCATCCGGCCGTTCCCGCCTCACAATCCCGTGCTCTTCGCTCAACGCTCCAATCTCTTGGTGCCATCCGGTGCAAATTGTGCTGTTAATAATGTTGGGATAGATTGCGAACGCCCGCGGATTGCTAATTCTCGCCTCGCACATTTTCTCAATAAAATTATCCTCAATGAAAACAATGTCGTCATCAAATCGGATATAGATTGCATCATCGTCCTGTGCAAATTTATTTAAAAATTTGTGCGTTTGCAATGAGTTCCAGCTCGGCTGGCTCATCATTGTGATTGGCTCATCAATCTTGCAAATCTTAACTTTGGGATTTTCGGCGGCCATCGCTTCCAAATAGGCAATATCTTGCAGGTTGATGGTGTTCTGCCATAATTGCCAAGTGTCCACAATACCCGCGGCCATCTTGCGGTAAATGTAGTTTTTGAAAATGGAAAGATATTTTTCCCGACCGGCTGGGGTGCAAATTATTACTCGGTAGTTTTGATACATAATTGTTTCCACTTTCTAAATTTAGCCCGATACTCATCAAACCACGGATGACCTTTGTAGTTTTGCGTGTCTTTCCAAAATTCCTCATTGTGCTTAATCCCCACCGCCTCTTTTTCCAATGAATTAAAAGGATTGCTTGCCCGCTGATGGAATACCTTGGAATATCCGCTGACTATGCCCCAATTCTGCTTGGCAAATTCTTTAACAATAAAAATCCCACAATATATATCATCAAATCTCTCCGCCCCCTTGAAATTGCCAACGGGCGCAAAATAGATATATGGCAACGCCTCACGCCTAAACGCTAAATTCATTCCACAACAAGGGAAATATATACCCTTGGGTATTACTCCCTTGTAAAATTCAACCTTCTTGTCGCCTTTGAGCAACTGGCTGGGCGCGTCCCAATCATACACACCTTCCCAAACCCCGTGAGATAGCATTACGGTGGCTTCTTGACGCGCTTGGTAGGGAAACCCTCGGAAATACTCATCTATGCCCGTAGACAGCCAACTAATCGGCACACGGCGATTGAGCTGGTCAATATGGTCTTGTATCGGGTCGCCGATTGGACTACAGTCGTCATCTAAACAGTAAATATATTCCACATCCGCCAAATTTTGCAAAATATATAAAAATCCCAACTGCTTGCACCCCGCCGAGAACTTGGAAATCAAATCGCTTTTAATATTAACCCGCTTGCCATTGTGGATTATATGCTGGTCGTCTCCATCAACAACGATAATAAACTCAACATTGTGCTTGTCAAAAAGTCCGCGCCACGCTTTCTTGAAACTATCCATACTCTCCGGTCTAATTGTTCCGCACACGACGGCGATGTTTTTTACAGCCATTTTGGATTTTTTAATGTCCAATCAATAATTTTTTTCAAGCTTTCCTCAAAAGAAACCGGATAAACAAACCCCGCGTTTTTTAATTTGTTGCCGTCCAATCGATACGCCAAATCGTGGCCGGGTCTTGAAGCGTGAAAACTTATCATTTCAATCTTTGCTTTCTTGCCCATAATCTCGCCAATCAATTTCGCCAAATCGGAATTGGCAACCTCAACTTCTCCAACGATATTCCAACAACCCCGCGCCGCGTCCTCTTTATTTAATTCTTCATCTGTTTTCTCAAAAATAAACTGCAACGCTTGGGCGATATTTCGTGCGTGTAGGTAATGCCTTGTTCCGGATTTGGATAAGTCCGCGCTGGCGTGAATTTGGATGGTTTCACCATCTCTTATTTTTCGGATACACAACGGCACGAACTTTTCTTTATGCTGGCGTTCCCCAATTATATTCATTGAATTGGCAATGTTGATATTCAATCCGTAGGTGTTGGCGTACGCCCTACAAATGGCTTCCTGCGCGTCCTTGCTTGCCGAATAAGGATTGCCACTACAATGCCGGTCGCCTTCTTTGTATGCAACTCCATCTGGTGCGGTGCCGAATACCTCGTCCGTGGAAAACTGGATAAACTTCTTGGGCTTCACCGCTCTGGCATACTCCAACATCGTCAACATCAACCGGACATTATTGTTAATGAAATTCACGGGGTCAGTAATACTCCGGTCAACGTGGCTTTCGCTGGCAAAATTGATAATATAATCCACCGCGCCAATCTCTTGCACCAACCCTTCGCTAATCGGCTCTTGCAATTCGGGCGTGAAAATCTTTACCCTGTCCCTGTTGGCGTCAAAACATTCAATATCCCGCAAACGGTCCAAACCGCTTGATGCGTAATTTAGTTTATCTAAAACAATAATATCCCAATCGGTATTCTTAATAAAATGTTCAACGCAATGGCTCCCAACAAAACCTTCGCCACCAGTAATGACAATTTTTGTTTTCATTTTTTATTTTTTAACTTTTTCGGTTTTCGCTTCTTGCGCGGGTTTGCCGGCTTCCTGCTTCTGTTCCGCCTGCGCCACCAACGCCTTCTCTCTTTCTTTTTCCGCCTGTTCCGCGGCAATCGCCAACTTCTCGCGCTTCTCCAATTCCGCGTATTTATCTTTCAATTTTTGCACTTTCATTTGCAACTCGGCGGCAAGATTGATAAAGCGGTCAAATCCGCCAATCTGCAACTCAACAAAATCGTTGCGCAAATCTTGCTTTCGCTCCGCGTAATAATTTTCTTTGTTCATATTTTTGTTTTTTAAAAAAAACAGCAAATCAAATATTAAATTCAATTACATTTTACCACATCCTGAAAAGATGTGTCAACTTCGTCCTTGCCTTCGTCCAACATCTCTTCGCAATCGTGCTCGCCGGTGGCATACCCGTGATCGTAGGCTCTCTTTTTTTCTTCCTCCAAAGTTCTCCTCGCCAAATCCCGCTCCCACTTCATCTGTGCGCATTCTTCTTTGAGAATTGCGATTTGCTCTTCCGCAACTCTTCGGGTTGCCTCGCAGAAC
>Ga0172381_10004137_pt1 | contig 15094 bp, 13 predicted proteins | sample Leawel6488metaG_FD_119754 | JGI IMG/M metagenome (GOLD analysis project Ga0172381, IMG submission 119754) | Leachate microbial communities from a municipal landfill in Southern Ontario, Canada - Leachate well 64-88 metaG | ecosystem: Engineered > Solid waste > Landfill > Unclassified | place...
GAAGGTCATGCTATGATATTACAAGTTAATAAGACAGATATAGATACTTCTATACTTAATATTAATAAATCATATAATGTAAAGAATTTTAAGACATATTCTGGATTGGATGGCCAGTTTCTACTATCCAGAAAGAGAGAGATATATCAACCAGATCGAGATTTATTCATAATGGATACAATAATAGATTTACGCAAAATAATGTCCTAGTAGCATTGCTACTAGGACTTTTTATTAAGATAAAAATGATTTTACTGTTTCTAATCCCTTTTGTATTATGTTTTTATCCTTTTTGGGGTTATCTGTTGTATTTGTATCTACATCTTTCTGTTTACTATTTGCTTTATCTTCAGAAGCTTCCTTATTTCCTGCATATGATCTAACATGTTCACGAATAATTGACATATAATCTTTATGACAATTTCTAGCAACTGTCAACTTAGCAGCTAAGAGTTGACCACATACACTGATATATGTTTTAATATTCTCAGTAGCTTCTTCGGCAGTCTCACCTTCAAGATTTTGTGATGTATTATCATTTGTATCATGTTCTCCATCAGTATGAGACGGATTATATTTACTATTATCTGTTTTACCATCAAAACCAACAGCTTCATCAATAAACGCTCTATAAACATTAGAAAAATACTTAGCAGTTCCATATATAGATGATTCTGTTTTTACTGTATTACGAACTTTTTCATCTATAATAGACATAGCCTGATTACCAACTTTGTTTATACTATTAATCTCATTCTCAATTCCTTTAGCTAATTTATCAAAATTATAACAGAAATTAAATAGATTAGTCATATTGAGTTGGGAACCATTAACAGTAATATCTTTTTCTCCACCCTGCATCTTATTTTTTACGAAGGCCGGGAACTCCACATCAGGCTTGTAATCATTATAGATTGACTTTCTAAAAGAAGATTGTTCTTTATCATTAGATAGATTGGCTTTCAGTGACTGATAGTTGAAAGGTGGAATCTTCTTATTCAATAAATCCTTCATGCCCTTTTCATAATTTGGCATTGTTAAAGTTCCTAGTCTAACTTGTTTTTTAAGGATTGTATCCTTATATTTGTCTAAATATCCTTTATCACTTTTGAATAAGGTATTCATACCTTCTAAGAACTTATGCCACATATTCACTATAGCATTTACTATTTTCTTAATTACACTTTTAAATTTATCTCCAAATGATTCTATTATTACTTGCATATTAGAGATAGTATTTGTTCCCTCTACAATTAACAAGGATTCATTCACAAAGCTCTCTAATTTAGCTTGTTCTAACATCTCATCCGCTATAAATATATCATAGGAAAGTTCTAAACAATAATCCATCATTTTACTTTCCTCCCTCTTCTTTAGGGATTGTTCCCTGAATTTTATATAGGGCTTTATATAATAGGGTTTTATCTTGATTGAAGCAAGATTTAATAGCATCCAATTTAGCAGCAAATGCTAATGAGTGAATATTACTCATTTCTACTACTTGATTGGTTTTTGCTTTAATAAATAGGTCAGCTTTAGCTACAAATTCATTATTTAAAGGCACCCCTTGACCATCATTAAATTCTGGATTGATAAAAACTTGAACAAATTTTTGATAATCTAGATCACTATTTCTAGTAGTCATACTAGATACTTTTTTCTTAATTTGTTCATACTCTTTTTCTATTCGTGCTTTTGTAGCTTTAATTGTTTTTTCATGATCAGCATGTGATTCAAATCGAGTATAAGCATCTAAAACATCACTTAATGTAATAGTCTTTTCTGATGTTTCTGAATCGCCACTTCTATACATGCTGAATAGTTCTCTACTATAATCCGAACTCATTACTGATCCTTCAACGCCTATAACTCTAGCTCTAAATTTATCATAGAAAATATCAAGAGAATCTACAAACTTAGTATAGATCTCCCCTATAGCTTTTAACATTTCCTTTTTCTCTGTAACATTCTTTTTAGCGATATCTTCAAATTCTAAATTGAAAGCTTGCTCTGCTTCAATAATAGGAACAGTCGTACTAAAGGTGAAATCAAACCAATCCATGGTAAATTCATTCTTATCAGAGAACTTACCAAAATCACTTTTATGTTTAACAAGATGTTTTTGTGCTTTAAATGCACCATTTAAGCCTGTTATAAACCTATCAAAGAGAGATTTAATGAATTTTAGAAATCTAGCAATGATCTTCTTAACCTTATCAAAGAAACCACCAAATGATTCATTAATAGCAAACTCATCATTAGACTCTAATAGTGATTTATAAAATGTTTTTGTACATTCTCTAAATTCATTATTAGATTCTCTTATATATGATAGTGTTGTATTGAAGAATGACTCTTCAATATTATCTTCTCCTATCATTCTTCTTGTGTCCATATTCTCAGTTACAAGAAGACAACCTATATCAAATTTCATTATTGTATCCTCCTTTTTAAAAAATTAAAATATGTAGGGATTACCAATTAAGGCAATCCCTACATAAGTATTTTACTTAAATACTACGCTGTTTAAGAAGGATGAACCTTCAGTGTGGACAAAAGTGCTCTCATGTTTTGGCTTATAATTGACAAGTTGAACGCAAACCGATTTAGCCTGCCGATTTTCATCTCGAATAGCAGCAAGTTTTGCACCATTAATGATAGTAACAATACTAGCTATCTCTTTCATAAATCCAATTGATATAGAAGCAGCTCTTATTTTAGTTGAAATTTCACTATTACTTGAATCGTTGCCGGTTGGTACTAATGTTTTAAGTTCTCTTTCGGCTTTGTCAACAACTGTGAAAAACTCTTTAAATGATTTTTCCACATCTGTATATGCTTTATTGGCCCGTGTCTTAGCTTCAGCAGCCCCTTCGATAATATTAAATAATGCTGTAACACTTACACCATCAATATCAACTTTAGAACTTTCTCCATTTCTAAAGAACATAAATAATTCTTTAGAAAAATCTCCAGCGGTGATGGAATTAGTTCCAATTGATGCACCTCTTGCTTTTTCTATAATGTCAGATTTATCATCAAGAGCCTTAATAAAATTATCTGCTGCGACGGAATCAAATTTGGCAGTATAAATATCAGCACCAATAGATTCTCCAACAGAATTTCTAGCCTTACCTGAAGCTGTATTTATATTAAAGTCTTGATTAGTGAATTTGTACCCTTTATATTCAAACCCTGTAACGTCAACAAGAGAAAGTTGCTTCTTATATTTAGCGACAAAGTCTTTATCGCTCTTAACCCATGAATTAATCATAGCCATAAACTTCTGAAAAATTCCCTTAATCTTATTAAAAAGATTTACAAAGAACTCTTTAATCTTTCCGAATACACTCTTAATATCAACAGTCTCATAAACCATTTCAGCTCCAGTGGATTCAAGAACAGCTAGTTCATCTATACCTATAGCCTGCATAATTCTATTATAATTTTCTTCACCTTCAGCTACAATATGAAATGCAGCCTCAATTGGAGACTCATATACAGATTCAATAATGTTTTGATTATCAAATAAATCAGTAACATCATTACTAGTTGAATAAACACCCATTGTGTGATTCCTCCTTTATTTTTTTAAAATAATGTTTTAATTAAAATTCATAACTATCAAAGCAAGAGTCTACTTCATAATTTGAAGCTTCTGCAATGATATCCATAAGTTCTACACTTTCCTTAACAGATTTATCATTATAAGCTGCAGCTTGAGCAAAGACTTTTCTATCTTGAGCAAGATCAAATTTTGCTTCTCTCATAATAGATGCTGCAACTTTAGTGTATACTGTTTGTGTTGTAGTAGCAGCCTTGTACATTAAGTTAAGTTTAGCATTAAGAAGACTTCTCTCGGTTGCATTTCCAAAAGATGTTTCAGTCCCGCCAACATTAACACTACCGCTTGTATCTTTTGTGAAATATTTAGCGATGGCCCGTTTAGAAGCATCAATAGCTCTAATATTTGCGGTTATTCCTTTTTCTACAGCTACACGATTATCTTCTATTTTCTTAATTGTACTTTTGGCTGTTACGAGGTTTGATATAATACGATCTCGTTCACTATCTGATAACCCTTCTATTTCTTCTTCATCGCTCCATACATGTGAATGAGCTTCTTTCTCATATTCTCCGGAAGTAACAGATGAAGCACCAATTGAACTACCAAGAGCCGCTTCTACTGCTTTATTATCATCAAAAGTATCATTGGAATATTTTTGAACAGCCTCAGTAGTTGTTAGTGAATTCATTGCATCATATGATGTATAGTATATTTTATCATAATTCGGCGGTTCAATATTTTTATTTGTTGGTTTACTAAACTTATATTTCATTTTAGATAGATTTTTATTGATAACAATAGATTTGTATTTTTCAACATATGCTTTATTATCTCTAATAAACACATTTTGAATTTTTGCTATCAATGCGGCAAACAAACCTTTAATCTTAGCAAGAAGCTTCGTTAGCATCTCTTTAATTTTGTCGATGAATCCACCGAAACCTGCTTCGTTTACAACCAATAGTTCAGATTCTAGAATAGTACCTTCGGCAATACCAAAAGCTTCCCTAAAATCATTACCAATAACCGCTTCGAAGAAAGCCTGATCATTCTGGCAAGCTTCGATCATCATCTGTGCAACTCCAATATTTCCATGATAACCTTCTGCGGCTACCACGTCTATCGGGCCTAAATTACTTCTGTTTGTTGAATAAACACCCATTGTGCAATTCCTCCTTTATATATTTGAAATTATATTATTTATAGAATTATCTATAAGTATTTATTAATATGTTTAGTATCTCTAATCTAAACAATGCCTAAAATAATAGATGTATTTGATAAAATATAAATACATCTATTATTTCTTTAAAATAAAGCAGATGTAGCAGAATCCGGAACTGAATCTAGAACTTCATCTGTTCTATATTTCTTAGTGTTATTAACAATCTCTTTAGTTGTATTAACTTCAGATTGCTTATGATTAATAGAGAGTTTATTAGCAATTTTCCTAAACATCTCTACTATCTTCATTTGTTTTGAAACTATTCTTTTCTTTTCATCTTGATCTTTCTCTGTATTATATGATAAAGCATGAGCATTCATCTGGAGAAGATCAGCCTGAATATCAAAATAGTCGGATACTCTTACTCTACTATAGTAGAAAAAGAATATTAATTCTCGCATAATAGGAAGTATATTTAGAAGTATACCAACAAGGGCTAAACCTCCAACTACTAAACCTACCTCTGCTCCGGTTAGATTCTTTATATTGTTTTTAATAACAAATTCCATTCCATTATCGAACTGCCCTTTCCTACAGCTCTCGTTAAACTTCTGCAAATTAGTAAATAATAGATTCTCTTTAGTTTTAATAAGTGCAACACGATCAAGTTCTACATCAAATGTATCTTGATTTGGTGCCTTAATAAACTCAATACAACTAGTGATAATAAATGAAACAGAACTTACAACTGCTAATGATATAGTAGAATACATTATCATAGGAAGTTCTACTCTATACGCAAAAGCTCTTTCGAATAATTTTTTTCTATCTACTATATTCTTTAGAGCTTCAGCTACAATATCAATATTTTTTGATGTATCTTGTTTGTATTCATGTAATAATTCAGTTATAGTTTCAATACATTGAACAAGTTTAGCATAATTTTCCAATTTGGTAATATCCCCTTTTGTATTAGGAATAGTGCCATAATCTATATCATCTACTCGTTCTACAATATTGTCATATAACTTATGCGTTAATGAGGCCAAAACTTGATTCTGATCTGCCTCGTTTACATTCATAAGGATTTTCCTTGTTTCAGTGTGAGTAATATCAAAAAACTCATCTATAGTTTTTAAGTATTCTGGAGATCTATACATTATTTATTCCTCCTTTCTTATCGATTCATTTTAGTCATAAGATTAATTACTTTCTTATAACTGTTATCACTAGCCTCTCTTTCAAGATAATTGAAAGCAAGATTTTCGTAGATGTCTTCTCCTGTATCAAAGATAAACTTCGCTACTTCCATAGATTCATCTACAATAACAAAACTCATAAGTCCATAAGATTCCATTATTCCTCTTATGACTTTTGGATTTTCAATATTAATATTCTCTGATTTTTTGAGATACTCAACTTCCTCTTGTGAAACAACTAATGTTGTTATAGATGTTGCATCGTTTATTTGACCAAGAGTTCTTCTAATCTTTCCTTTTAGTGCTCTCCTTTCGAGCACCTTCCAAAGTTTCGAGGATGAACCTTTCTTTGAACTTGATAGTGCATCTAATTTAGCCCGATCTATGGCAAATATGAAATCTTTAAAAAAACTTATTTCCCTAGTACTGGCTCTTATGAATTTTTGGAAGCCATTGTTATCCTGATTCTTAATTATAATTCGATTAATTATATCCTCAGAATCAATTGGATACATTTTAGCTTTAATCCCAATGATACATGTTATTGGGATTGATGTTTCACCACTCATAGATACAAAGTTTATAATCATAGTTGTTGGAACTAATTCATTAGCTTTATTAACATCTGAACTTACAATTTGATTCTTAAACATATCATTGACATTTTTAATAGCACTAGATATATTTTTAGCATCTTCATATGAATCATTTTTTGTTTCCTTAACAATAGATGAAGATCCAAACTTATATTGCGGATATACACTAAAAGCATTAATACCACTCTCGGAAATATTATCCGGAAGTACATAACTTATATTTTTCATATCTTCTCTAATAGCAGTATAGAGTTCTTTATCATAGGTAAAGTTTGTATTTGATTCATTTTGTATAATAAACTTATCCATTGCATCCATAAATGCATCAACAGTTACATCAGAATCTAACTTTAGATTTTGATGAAATTGTTTTACATAATCTACAGCATTATCAGAATCTGATATACATATAGCAGAGAATAGTATTTGTAACATGGAAGCTGCTTTTCTCTCTACAGCTTTAGTAATCATAGAAGCATTTTCAATGCTAATATTCTTACTTGTAATGACAGGGAAAACTAATGTTAAATTAGAAGATGCAGCAGATATAGATTTAAAAGATTTTCCTCTATTTCTAATACCATCTATACCGCCTAACTCTACTGATTTACTTACATCTACTAAGACGTCAACGACATCTCTTATAACTGTTTCGTGGATTTGATAACAATCCATATTCTAATTCCTCCTTTTATGTATAATTTACTAGTATGTTAACTCACCTGCTGGTACAGTCAAAAAATAAAAAAATAAAGATCCAATTACAAATAGTACTATTCTTATTCAAAATTTATATATTTATAAAAATTCAATAACTGGTACTAATTTAGATATCTTTTGGATTTTATTTGCACACTTATTTTGGCAACAACTTTCTTGATATATATTAATAACAATACTCTTAGCTTTCCCTCTAACATTATCATTATCAAAATAACCAGTATTTGTTAATTTTTTAATAATACTACCAATTAGTGGTGCTGTACATAATCCAGAATAAGACACTCCCATTTATTAAATCCCTCCAGTTAAGTTGTTATATATAAATATTATATTAATGTGGGTAGGGAATTAATTTATAGGACGTACTATTCATAACTATCTCTCTATTTCGTATATATAATATATAATTAAATTGTATTTTGCTCTGACAACATTAATATAATACATATACGTGGAGAGGAGATATAAAATGGCGTCAAACTATACAAGCTATAAAAATTCAGTAGGGATTAACTTATCGAATTTTAAAAGAGATATAAATGCTGCTGGAATATATGATAGAAGAGATTTAGAATGGTTTGATAAGTTTAATAGATTCGGATATATAGATCCATATAATACAGTAAATCATGCAAAAGAATATCTATTCTTTACCAAACCAGATCTTCATTTATTTAAGAACTCATCATCTAGTTCTCTAAATACAGAATTAGAAAATATTCCATTTTTTATGGAAATGAAAAAGAATTATAAACCAGTATTAGAACAGCTTCAAGAGAGTTGTTCTAGTTCTAATGGACCATTTATAAAAATTTTAAGCAATTCAGTTAAAAATACTTTAGATATGCCAACTTTAACTGCAAAAACTATTGAAACATCTGCAACTATATATGGTACAAAACAGAATTATAGATCTATGTCTACTGGAGATGAAGATCATGAATTCTCACTAGAGTTCGAAGATACAAAATATCTAGATCTATATATGTTCTTCAAATGCTGGGATGAATATAGTGGATTAAAAGCATTAGGTTTAGTTACACCCCCTGATGATAATTATATAATAAATAAGATTCTTCATGATCAAATAGCTATATATAAATTTATAGTTGGAGAAGATGGTCAAAATATTATATATTATTCAAAAGGCTTTGGGTGTTGTCCAACAGGTGTCCCAAGAGAAGCATTTTCGGATATGGATAAAAATGGTGGATTAATATATTCTGTCCCTTGGAGGGCTTTTGTTATAGAGGATATGAATCCTCTTATATTGAAAGATTTTAATAAGTTGGTATCTGGTTACATGTCATCTACAAGCGATATGCCATTATATGATAGAACTAATCATTTACCAAATAGTAAATGGGCAACCATTCCATATATATATGAAAGTAGATCTGGAGATCTAGATCCTACTTATAGAAGATATAACTATAAACTGAGATGGAGGTAATCAACAATGGCTACAATAAGTTCAGATATTTATGAAATTAATAATTTTGTGAATGAAGTAAAAAAGACATATATTGATGAAACAGATGATACATTATCTATGGGTATATTTGGATATCTAGGATCAATGTTTTCTACACTACTTCAAAATAATATTATCATAGGTACAGAATACATTAATGAAATGTTTCCAACAAAAGCAAAGTATGAAAAATTCATACTAGAACATGCTATGACATATAATATAACAGATATAAATGCAACCCCTTCTATAATGAATATTACGATAGGATTGGCTCAAAATGAAATAGATGCATTAATGACAAAAAATGTTTTTATTCTAGATAAAGCTTCTAAATTATTTATTGGAACATTTGAGTTTCATTTAGAATATGATATTATTATTACTAAATCTATTTTGGGTAATGCAGAGGTTGTATATACGGCACGTTATTCTCTTGATAGGAATAATCCTTTATCTACTATTACTAATCCATATTTAGCACCCCCAGCAATAGTAGATCAGAATGGTACAAAATTCATATTTATAAACTGTCAAATACGGCAAATAGAACTTAGTACAATATATAAAAAGATTATAACTGCAAATGTAATTGATAATAGAACACTAATGTTCAATTTTAGTAATCAGTTAGCTACATTTGATCTCTATATTAAGGAAGGTAATGATGAATTTTATGTAACACCTTTATTTGAAGGTAGTATTTCTAATCCATTAATTGATAAATATTGTTATTATTCTTACGTAGGTTCTGATAGAATTAAAATTACATTTGACCCTAAAGTATACGAACCAACTTTAAACACCGACATAAATATAATTCTCAACACAACACAAGGCGATAGTGGTAATTTCGTATATAATTCTAATATTATAATGGCATTAGAATCAGAAAAATATGGTTATAAAACTCTATCCGCTATGATAATACCAACAAGTGAAGCATTATATGGTATAGATAGAAAAACAGTAGAGGAATTAAGAAGATTAATTCCTAAAGAAGCATTATCACGAGGAAATATTACTAGTAATACTGATTTAGAGAATTACTTCAACTCTATAGATAGTGATAATAATAAGCTTACCTTTCTTAAAAAGGTTGATAATCAGATAGAAAGAACTTATTATTTATATCTATTATTGAAGGATACTTTAGGTTTAGTTATACCAACTAACACTATTGATTTAAAACTAAAAATTTCTGATTTTCCTAATATAGAAGATGGTAGGCTACCTCTCAATCCAGGAATTCCTATAGGATATAATGGAGATTATGGTTATATTATACCTTATAATAATATTGTCCAAAAATTAGATGAACTTGATAATCCATTATATATTGATAATGTAACAGGATTAGAAACAGTAGATGCATCTACGGGAGGAATTGACAATATTCCAGTACAGAAAACAAATGATAATGGTGAATTATTATATATAGATAGAGTATCTTCTTTAGAAGTAACAAATCGTGTTACCGCTGGTGAATATTCATTTGTATATAATACTCCATTTCTATTAGTAGCAAACAATAGTCCATTATACACGTCATTCTATCTTAATCTAGTAAACAAAAAATATAATCTTAATTTTGACTATATTAATGATAAATCAGAGATACAATTTATATCTACATTAATATCACTAAAGAGAAATCTTAATGTAGATAATAATATTTATAAATTAACAATACAAGCTATTCAAAATATTAAATCCGATAAAGGATTGGTTACAGTTGATGAAGTAACAGGTGAAATTCTCAGTTCTAAAGTAAAAATAGTAGCTTTAATTAGTAATGAGAGTGGTGTTCCTTATAGATATGCTATTGGAGAGTTAAAGGAATACGATTCAAATAATTTTATATATAATTTCGAAATCGAGTTAAAGACTAATGACATCATAGATAATAGAAATTATATTAAAATAGAAGATCTATACAATATAGGACAGGATACAACAACATATGGATATTTTAAAGACAATCCATATGTAAATATATACATATTAGATCAAATAGATGATGGCGTCGATGATAAATTCAGACGATATGATCTAGATCAATATGTACCAGGTTTAGAAGGTTGGACTGTTTGTAATATGTATGGAGTAGATGGGGGGATTAACCTCTTCTATAACTATACTAGTATTATAACAGCAAAGACTAATGTAATAATTGATAATGAGGAAGAGTATTATATAATAAAAGCTGTTCCTCTGATCCGAGCAGATTATGTATCTAGCGATACAAAGTTAGAATATTTTATACAGAACTTAGAATCGAAACGGAATTATATAAATTATGCTTTACAAGTACTTGAAGATTCATTTGGAATTGATTTCAAGTTCTATAACACATATGGACCTTCTAAAACATTTGTAATAGATGGTGTTAATTTATTAGATAGAGTTAATCTAACACTCAATTTTGATGTATCATTATTATCAAATGCTGATAAATATATACCAGATAAAATAATAATGGATATTAAGGCATATATAGAAAACTTGAATAATATAACAAGTATTCATATAACAAATTTAACAACCCAAATTACTAACACATATAAAGACTCTATAGCCTATATAGAGTTTACTGGGGTTAATAGTTATCCTGTTGTTAATCAATATCTTGAAAGAATTGAAACAACTGATATTACAATCGTTCCAGAATTTTTGAATATCAGTTCTAAAGATGATTTTACCCCAGATATCAATATCACTATTGTTTAACATAAAGTAATGTAAATGAAGGAGGAACGAACTTATGAAATATATGCCAACAAAAGTGTTCTTTGAGCATTGTAGACAGACAGAAAAAGAAAGCGCTCTTAAAGATAAATTGAGGGAGAATAAACTATTAGAAGAGAGTGCTATAGTTGAAGATACAAGAAAAGCTATCTTTGAAACTGTATCTGAAGCCAAGAATAAGAAAACCAAATTTTTTGATTTTAGTTCATCTGTTAAGAAGAGTTTACTCGCAGAATCTATCTATAAACTTTTTGATATGGGATTAGGTATACATGAACAATCGGTTATGTCTAATGCTATTAAGATTAATCTTGTAAATTCTTTTATTACTGAAAACGGGGCAGACAGACTTTTATCAGAGTTTAAATATAAAAGTCTATTACTGTCTGAAATAAGTAAGACCGTTACAAAATATCATAAGATGATAATAGAATCTGTAGATGTATCTAATGAAGATAGTTTTAAAATTGATCCATTGATCAAGGATGATTTCTTTGAAGAGTTAGATATGGATAATTATAAAGATGTATCTATTGCTATTAGAACTAGAGTTACAGACGCTGTTGATGAATTCATTCAGAGTAATATTGAAGATAAACAAGAACTAAAAGACGCTATTCAAGATGCTCAGAATAAAATTCTAACAGCAAAGACAGATGAGATTAAAGAATCCTTTTCTCAGATATCTAAACGTAAGATATCAAAAATTAGGAATGGTAGAAAAGTTAATATCTTTGAAGCTATGGTTCAAGCATTATCAAAAGGTGTTATTCAACGAGATGATCTTAGAGAATCATATACCAATAACGAAAAATTGGATATGGATAAAATTGTTGAGAGTTGTAAAATCATGTACACTTTCTTAGAAACTGTCCAGACTGCTAAAATGGTAAATATTGATGAAGAGTATATCGAAAATGTACTGCTTGATATGAGTAGAGACTAAAAAACATAATATACCCCTATAGGAATTATCCTATAGGGGATATTTTTTATAATTGAATATTGATAATATTATCTCCAATTACTATTATATTATATAGTAGAATGATTTGACGTTCATCTTCCAATAGACCAACATCAGATTCTTCTAAAGAAGAAAATATACTTACATTATTTCTTATTATATCTATATTATTATAAAAGAAATTACACATGATTGGATTTATAATAGAATAGTAGAATGATGAAGTATGATTATAATGTGAAATCTTTTTCATAGTGGTTTTCTTTATTTTCATTTGAATTATTTTTGTAGTTTCATCATACTCTACACTAAATAAGTCAAATGTGTTTTGAAATTCATCAATTAATTTTTGTAGAGAATCACAGTTATAAATAAATCTGTGCAGCAGTAGTTTTAAATCTCTCATCTTATTTATCATTTTTATTTTCCTCCATACCAAAATATTTTAACCCATATGATTCATTATAGTCTTTTCTTTTGACTATAGCATTGTATTGATATTTATTATATACCATGTTTAAAAAATTTATTTTAATTTCTATCCTTGGTAACATTGAATATCGTTTATGTACTATTCCATCTACTACAAATGCATCATCCAACCATATATTTTGGTTGGACATATCTGAATATTTTTTACCGATATTATCCCAATCTGGTTTGTTTAACTGAGTAAACAATCCACATTCTGCTAAGAATGTATCTGTTATACTAAATGATGATGGGGTCTTAAAAAAGGTGCTATATTCAACTATACATGGAGTACATAGTAATCCATCTAATTGATATAACTCACTTTCAGACATTCTCTGCATAAACACATTATCCTCATGTGCATTAGGCATATATACATGAACGAAGTTAGAATTAGTTATAGCTTCGTTAATTAAATTTTGGCGGTTTACTAATCTAAACCTAGGTCTTGGTGATCCTTCTGGTTCTTCAAATAAAATAATAGTAATCTCTTTGTAGCATAGAGACATTATCATATCGTCTCTTTTATTAATAATCTCATCCATTTTCTTTTCAGATAGATTATATTTATCACACATCCAAGATAATCTTTCTAAATAGTTTATAGGAATACCTTGGTATTTGATATCATACTCTAATTGTTTTTGTTTTCTATTTCTTCTTGTCATTAATTTGACTCCCTTATACATATTTACTAATTAGTTAAAAGGATCTTAAAAAGTAAAAGAATAGAGTAGTACAATATTGTACTACTCTATATAGATTATTTATTATTTAGTTGCTTTTCAATATTATCAATCATGCAACTCAAAATACTAATTTTTACATCATATTCAGCATTCCTTTTTTCCTTTTCTTTTCTAGTGTATGCTAATTCCATTTTTAAATTTTGTAATTCTCGTTTTAAAAATTCAGTATCACTTATCTTTTCCATTTTGATCTCCTTTCATTATAAGGATAAATATGTGTTAGAAGAGTAATCTGGACATAGGAATTGATTAGTTGTAAACATGAGTGTTATTATCTTAGATATAGCATCAAGAACTACAATATCTGTTTGGATAGAACATAATACTTCATTATCAAAAGAATTTGTTTTAAGATTATATGGACAGCATCTCATTAAAGATTCTTCCACTATATCTATTGATGTTTGTTCATCTTTTATACTGGTCTTATATAATATAACACTTAGTTCTCTATATGCTCTATTAATAAGATCGAACATCTCAATTCCATTTTCTGTTCTATTAAATTCTGATGCTCTAAGTCCTTCATAGTTAGCCCCGAATCCAAATCCATCAACAGCCGCAGATCTACAGTTTAATACAGCATCTTCAACAAGATCTCTTAAACTATCTCTATCGGACATTGATACACCACCAACAAGATATTCAACCATATTAGCCTTCAATGAATTAATTCTTCGTTTCAATTTTCCTGTTACTGTAATATCTTCATTTTCTTGATATGCTACAGCAAGTTCATTTTCAAGGAATTCTACTAATGTTTTAAATGAAACTGAATACTCTCCATCTTCACTAAACATTAGTTTAGGATTTATAAATTTAGACTTAGAAAGATCGGACACAACCACATCGCAACTACCATAGAAATCAACAACATTTTCTAATGTTGGAGCCAATCCACTTACAATATCTTTTTCTTGTATTTTTGGATCGATATACTTTCTGATAACTTTACAGTTACACATTCTAGTTATATCATAATACAGGTCGGTATCATAAATATTTGTAATGACTAAGAATGGTGGTTTAATATTCTTAGCATCCATTTTATCATATTCATACATGGCTGTAATGATTTTATCCATGTAAGTTCCCATGTCTCTTGAAATATGGGGAGCCATGATTACAGTTGGGATAACAGACATCTGTTGAGTTGCGTCTACCGCTGGTTCGAAAATATTATTAAGAATAATCCGTTCAAATAATGAAATCATTTCCGGAGTATCAATAGGATCTTCGAATGCATATATTCTTGGATTACGCAATTCACAAGTTCCTTTTTCATTGTTAATATAAGCAGTATCAGAATAACCAGATGATAATGTCATACCATCATATGATTTTAGAATATTTTCTGTTGTATTTGAGATAGCTACATCAACAAATACCTCCATACCAAATTCTTGATAAATGTTCTTTAAGTTGGTAGCA
>Ga0172381_10004138_pt1 | contig 15088 bp, 13 predicted proteins | sample Leawel6488metaG_FD_119754 | JGI IMG/M metagenome (GOLD analysis project Ga0172381, IMG submission 119754) | Leachate microbial communities from a municipal landfill in Southern Ontario, Canada - Leachate well 64-88 metaG | ecosystem: Engineered > Solid waste > Landfill > Unclassified | place...
CCACGGTCTTGTGAAGCGAAGCGAACAAGATTGCCTCGAAAATTAGGACAGATAAAATAATATACTTTGAGTCCTAATTTTCGCTGGATACCTTATTCGTCGCTATTTTAATTGTTATATACACTAATACGTACTCAATCACTCATTCGATGAGCGAGAGACGGGAATCGGACCCGCGTTCCAACCTTGGGAAGGTTGTATATTACCATTATATGACTCTCGCAAATTAGATTAAAAAAAACCCTTCACCCAATTCCACAAGCCCGCTAATCCGCCAAACCAATTTTTAGGATCCCACGCATTTTCAGCTTCAGCCTTTTCTGCTATTTCTTTGGGCATAATAAAAGACACTACATTTTCTCCGGGCTTTTGCATATCTTGTTCTTCTCTTGCGATTTTTTCTATATAATCTGGATTATCAGAATTTACTATTTTTTCCTCTAAATTTTTATTTTTGTCTTTTAGCGATTGTATCTGTTGCTCGTATTTTGCAACTTCTGCCTCCAGACCCTTTCTTTTTTGATAAATTTTTATATCAGCAATAATTAAAACAACAAAAACCACTATAGCAAAGATAGCAGCAGATCTGATTAAAAAACTATTTAATGGCATCTCGCCCTTTTGTTTTTTCTGAAAATCCATAGTATAATACTAACAACACAATATTATGCCAGGTAGTAGAATTTCGAAAATATTTATCTGGCAAAGCAGACACAATTATAAAACTAATTAAATAATATTAACAAACATAATTTGAGATTTCGACAAAATATATTTGGGCTTTGCCCATTTCGAAATTTCACTACCTGGTATGAAAAAAATTAAATCAAAGACAATCTTTAAGATAACTTGGACAGTCTTAATAAGCTTGGTTGCTTTAAGCACCATACTGCTATTAATCGCTCCCTTGCTTTAAATCTTAACATAAAAAAACCGTCACGAAAAGTGGCGGTTTTTAATTATAAATTATTCTAGCCCAATACTATTTATGGCTTGTTCGTAAATCCCTAATATCTTTTTGGCGCGATCTGCATCTATTTTGTAATCAGGATTATATACTATAGAATTTCTTACTTCGTGGGCTGCTAATATTTCATTTGAAATTGCAGAAATCAACCTGCTGGCGCTTTTAATAGTCTCTTGAAAATCTTTGCCTTCGTATCCTCTTTCTTCTAAAATTTCGTTTAAAAAGTCTTCTGCTTCAATCACTGCAAGTTTGTATTCCGATTCAGAGCCAGATTCAATTCTATTTTTTATTTTAATCCACCTCTTTTCGATTTGTTTTGCGCCATAAGCCTGCCAAGAAAAAAACTCCGTAACATCTTCCAAAAATTTATACTGCATCCAGCTGCTATTAAGCATAAAGTAAATAACCGCTGCCAGAAAAAACAATGTAAAAGCAACGCAAACCAACTTTACAGGCAAAAGCATGTCTTGAATGTCGGAAGACGAAATAAAATAAATAAATTCTTTAATTCCAAAAAGGTTGTAAAAATCTTCCCAGCTCATAGTATGATACTAATATACTAATAATACTTATGCGAAAATACCAACTAATAAACTTATGCAAATAATTTTATTCGTATAATTAGTATGCATTCGTATATTGGCATCGCATTTATTATAACATTTTTTCTATGTGCTCTGCCACTGCCAGTATTTTATTTTCCTGAAAATGGTTTCCAATTATCTGCAAACCAACCGGCAAGTTTCCCATTCTGCCAGCAGGCATAGAAATTGCCGGCAAGCCAGCCAAGTTTACAGAAACAGTATAAATATCCATTAAATACATTGAAAGCGGGTCGTCTGTTCGCTCCCCTATTTTAATTGCAGGAACTGGTGAAACCGGCGCAAATATCAAGTCTACTTTTTCAAATGCACTTTCAAAATCTTGTTTTATTAACTGTCTTATTTCCTGAGCCTTTTTGTAATAAGCATCGTAATATCCGCTTGATAATGTATAAGTTCCCAACATTATTCTGCGCTTTACTTCTGCTCCAAATCCGTGTCCTTTTGTTTTTAAATAAACATCCAGTAAATTATCCGATTTTTCAGATAAGCCATATCTTATTCCATCAAATCTTGCTAAGTTAGCCGAGGCTTCAGCCGGAGCAATAATATAATAGCAAGCCAAAGCAAATTCACTGCTTGGCAAACTTATTTCTACGATTTCTGCACCTTCTTTTTTCGCTTTTTCAATTGCAGACTTAACTATTTTTTCAACTTCGGGGTCAATTCCTTTCACAAAATATTCTTTTGGAACTCCAATTTTTAATCCCTTTAATTCCCAGCCAGAGGCTGGTCCGCCTTGGGCGGAAAATTTATAATCAGTAGAAGTTGCATCCAGTTTATCTTTTCCGCAAATTGCTTCAAAAACTATCTTTGCATCTTCAACATTTTTTGCTATCGGACCAATTTGGTCAAGCGAAGATCCAAATGCAATCAAACCATATCTAGAAACAGCGCCATAGGTTGGTTTTAGCCCTGTAACGCCACAAAAAGATGACGGAAGCCTAATTGATCCCCCTGTGTCAGATCCCAAAGAAAAACACGCCATATTTCCCGCCACAGATGCCGCAGACCCCGATGAACTTCCTCCAGCAACCCTTGTTGTGTCATTTGGATTTTTTGTAACTCCATAAGCCGAATTTTCTCCGCTGCCGCCCATTGCAAATTCGTCCATATTTGTTTTTCCCAAAATCACAACTCCTTCTGCCTTTAATTTTTTAATAACTGTTGCGTCATAAGGGGCAATATAATTTTCTAAAATTTTTGAAGCCGAGGTACATTTTTTACCTTCAACCAAAATTGCGTCTTTAATTGCACAAGGAATTCCAGTAAGCACTCCAAAATCTCCAGATGCTATTTTTTTATCAGCTTCTTTTGCCTGCTCTAATGCCCATTCTTCATCAACCAGTAAAAAAGAATTAATTTCCTTGTCTGACTTTTTAATTTCTTCTAAATAGGCATTTGTTAAATCAACCGAAGTAAAGTCTCCGCTTTTTAATCCTTTGTGCGCTTCTTTAATTGTTAATTCTGTTAGCTTCATTTGTTCCCTACTGTCATTCCCGCGCCTTGCCCTTCCGTAGCTTTAGCGGAGGAGGGAAAGCGGGAATCCAGAGTATTTGCCATTTTTCTGGATTCCCAATCAAGTTGGGAATGACAATATATTTAGAATATTGCCTTCACCTTTATGTAGTCGTCTTTTTTGTCTGGAGCAGCTCCAACTAACTCGTCAACTATATTGTGGCTAGAAATTGCTTCGTCTTTCCTAGTTGAGCTTATATTGCTATAAATTGCTTCTGCCTTCTCAGGTTTTGGTGCCTTTTTTAACAAATTAAAGTAATCCAAAATAGCAGTCATATCTTTCTGCAATTTTTCTATTTCTTTTTCGGTTAATTCCAATCTCGCCAATTTGGCAATATGTTTTACTTCGTCTTTTGAAATCATATTTTTATTATTTTATGATTATACCAAAAACTTTTATCAAACTCAACTTCTTCAAGTTCCACGCCCCTTACTAAAGCAGCGGAGGCCGGGCCTCCGCTGCTTTTAAATTCTAGATTCATGATGGAAAGTCTCCATCTTCGTCTTTGGACATAATATCGCCAAGCTGTTCCATACTTTCTAAAGCTAATCCTGCTCCCCTCACAACCGAAGTCAATGGATCATCAATAATTCTGCAAGGCATTTTTGTTTCTTTAGAAATGAGTGTGTCTAGTCCTCTCAACAAGCTTCCACCGCCCGCTAAATAAATTCCATTAGTCATCACATCTGCCAATAATTCTGGCGGAGTTTCTTCAATTGTAGTTTTAATTGCTAAAACAATTTGTTTTACCGACCTGTCTAGCGCCCTTTGAATATCGTCATTGAAAACCACAACTTCTTCTGGCAATCCGGTTACTAAATTTCTGCCACGCATTGGCATTTCTTTTTTCTCCTTTAATGGCAAAGCAGATCCAATATTTATTTTTATTGCCTCAGCTGTTCTTTCTCCAATCAAAAGCTTATATTCTTTTTGAGCAAACTGGACAATATCGTCGTTCAATTTATCTCCAGCAATTCTTAAACTTTTTGAGGCAACAATTCCGCCCAAAGAAATTACAGCAACTTCTGTTGTTCCACCGCCAATATCAACAATAAAATTTCCTCCTGCATCCTGAATTGGCAATTTAGCGCCAATAGCTGAAGCTAAAGGCTCCTCAATTAAAAATACTGTTTTTGCTCCGGCATTTTTTGCAGCATCCCTTACAGCCTTTCTCTCAACTTCTGTAACTCCACAAGGAATTCCAATTACAACTCTTGGGAAAGAAGCCAGCCCAAACATTTTTTTAGATGACGTAGCGGCTTTTTCAATAAAATAGCGCAACATTTGCTCGGTTACTTCAAAATCAGAAATTACTCCATTAACCAGTGGCCTTGTTGCAGAAATATAGGCTGGAGTTCTGCCAACCATTTTTTTTGCCTCTTCGCCAATCGCCAAAATCTGCCCTGTTTTATTATTTACAGCAACAACCGATGGCTCGTTTATAATTATTCCCCTGTCTTTTACATAAACTAAAGAATTAGCGGTTCCCAAGTCAATCGCCATATCAATAGATAAAAAAGAAAAAAGGTTGCCTAGTGTTATTTTGGACATGAATCTGAAATTTTCAATTTTCAATTATCAATTTTCATTAAATTTTTATTGATAATTATAAATTTAATATAAATTAGAAATTATTAATTAGAAACTTTATCAATTCTTTAACTTTGATTAGTTTTGCGTCTTTTTTGTTTCTTTCTTTTATTTCAACCGAATTTACTTTCAATGTTTTTTCTGAAATAACAACCCTAAAAGGAATACCAATTAAATCTGCTTCGGCAAATTTTTCTCCAACAGACTTGTCCTCCCTATCGTCGTATAATACCTGAACACCCTGTTCTTGTAAATCTTGATATATTTTTTCAGTTGTGTTTTTAACTTTTTTGTCTTCGCCAATCGAAATTAAGTGAACCATAAATGGAGCAACTTCCTTTGGCCAAATGATCCCCTTTTCGTCATGATTTGATTCAACAATTGTTCCCATTAATCTGCCAAGCCCAATTCCATAACATCCCATTAAGACTAATTTTTCTTGACCGTCTTTATCTTTAAATTTTAAATCAAATGGAGTTGAATATTTAGTTCCCAGTTTAAAAATATTGCCAACTTCAACCGCTTTCTTCTCTTCAAATTCAGCGCCTCCACAAATAGGACAAACCAGATTTTCAGATTTAATTTCTTTGTTAATCGCTATTTTGCATTTTGGACAAACATAAATAATGTCTTCTCCTGCATCGGTAATTGTTTGAAATTCGTCAGAATATTTCGAAAAACTTCCGCCCGAAGCCAATGTTCTGTAAGTTAATTTCCCGATTCCGCATTCCTTAAAAATTTTTAAATATGCCTTTATTAATCTCTCGTAATATTTATCTAAATTTTCCTGATTTGCGTGAAAAGAATATAAATCTTTCATCAAAAACTCCCTTGTTCTTAAAAGACCTGATTTTGCTCTTAGTTCATTTCTGAATTTATTTTGAAACTGAAAAAGTGAAAATGGCAAATCTTTATAGGACATCACAAATTTTTTTGCCAATGGTGAAACAACTTCTTCGTGGGTTGCTGCCAAGGCAATATCTTTATCTCCCATTCCTTTTAATTTAAAAAGCACATCAAGATCTTGCCACCTGCCTGTTTTTTCCCAGTTTTCTTTTGGGTTTAATGCTGGCATTAAAATTTCCTGTCCATCAACCGCCTCCATATTTTCTCTGATTATATTTTCAATTCTTTGCAAAACTTTAAAACCTAGTGGCAAAAAAGTGTAAACTCCTGCCATTAGCTGATCTATATAGCCAGCTCTTGTAAGCAAATCGTGCGACACAGACTCAATATCTGCCGACTTCTCTTTAGTTGTTTTACAAAATAATTTTGACTGTAACATAGTTATTAGAATCTAGAATTTAGAAAATAGAATCTAAAATTTGAGATTCTACTTTCTATTTTCTATTCTTATTTTTGTGAAATTGCCGATTTAAAATAATCTGTAACCCGCGGAATGTCAAATTTAATTGTGATAAAAATTGACATTGTAATTAATAAAACAAAACAAATTGTTGTAATTGTCTGTTCAACCTGCACAGAAACTGGTTTTCCTTTTATTTTTTCAATTAGTAAAAATACTAATTTCCCGCCATCTAATGCTGGAATTGGAAATAAGTTAAATACTGCAATAAATACAGAGAGAGATCCAATAAAATACAAGAAAAATCCAATGCCATAACTTGCCGCATTAGCTAAAAATACTGTGATTCCTAATGGTCCGGCAAATTCAGCGCCCTCAGTAACCCCCTTTCCAGAAAACAAACCAGCAAACATGACATACAAGCCTTTCAATGCGCTAACTGTTGTATTCCAAGTGTAAATTGTGCCTTGAATTGGCGCCTCATACCATGGATATTTTTGGATTAAAGTCGCCATTCTCTGCAAACCCACTCCAACTGGACTAGCGCTTTCTGCAGAAGGAGTCAATAAAATATCTATTGACTGCCCTCCTCTGTTTATCACAACTGTTATTTCGTTGCCTTTATTAGCAGATGTAATTTCTTTAAATTCGCTTATTTTATTTATTGGGGTTTCGGCTGTAGCTGTTTTTATGCTAGTAACAACATCCCCCATTTTTAATCCTGCAACTTTTGCAGCAGAGTCTGACATTACTTCAACAATGGTAACCTTTGCATTTGTAAGCCCTTGAACATCCTGGTCGCCAATCGGCAAATCTGTTCCAATGGCAAAAACAACAGAAAAAATAATTATAGAAGCTATCCAAAAAGCAGCAACTCCGCCGATTATAATTAAAACCCTTTTCCAAATTTTTAATCCAACAAAACTTCTGTAGTCATCCACTCCCCCTTCTTCACCATAAATCCTCACAAAAGCTCCCAATGGAATCCAGTTTATAGAATAAATAGTTTCCCCAATTTTCTTGCCAAAAATTCTTGGCGGATACCCAATGCCAAATTCATCAACCCTGACCCCAAATTTTTTAGCTATAATAAAATGTCCAAATTCGTGGATAACCATTAAGGCTATCAAGCTAAAAAGTGCGAATATTAGAATCAAAATTGCTGAAATTGATATCATATTACTTAATTTTTAATTTCTAATTTATAATTTCTATTTTATTGCTACACTATTTCTTGGAGTTTTCGGTCGATTAAGTCTTTGATTTTTTTGTTATATTCGTCAACTAATTTTTGCAATTCATCTTTTCCTCTAAATTTGTCGTCTTCTGTAATTTGTTTTGCCTTTTGCGCGTCTTGAATTTTATTCCAGCAATCTTCTCTGGCATATCTTATTGTTTGCTTCCCTTGTTCTGCCTTTTCATTTAAAACTTTTGTTAATTGATGTCTATATTCATCAGTCAATAATGGCAAAGACAATCTTATCCCATTACTATCTGCAACAGCTGACATTCCCAACCCAGATTGCTCAATTGCCTTTTGAATTGGGTCAATATATGAAGAATCCCAGGGTTGAATTAAAAGTTGATTTGTTTGGGGCGTTGAAATAGATCCCAATTGCTTTAGCGAAAATTTTTGACCAAAAGCTGTGACCTCAATATCTTCAATCAAAGCCGGCGAAGCTCTTGAAGTTCTAATTTTTGCTATTTCTCCTTCCAAAAATTTGAAAGCTTTTTCAAATTCTGGTTTTGTTTTGTCTATAAATTCTTTATACGTCATAGCGAAAATTTCTAATTACTAATTTTAAATTTCTATTAAATTTATAATTTTTTAATTGAAAATTTAATGAAAATTGATAATTGAAAATTAAAAATTAATTTTATATTTCTAGAAGCAATACTTCTAATGCTAACTTTTGATTAACATTAGTAAAAAATAATTTATTGTTAATGTCTTCTGTTAAGTTTATAATACCTTTTAATTTCAAAACAGGGTAATTTTCTAAAACAGAGTGAATATCAGAAAAATAACTTTTTTCGTCTGTGCCGGTCTTTTTTAGCAATAAATACCTTAAATATTTTTCAAAAGGAGTTAATATTTCAACTAATTTTTGTTCTTCAAAATCCAAAGACTTTGCGTATTTAAACTTTACTGCTAAATCTGCTCCTGCCACCTGTAAAATCCCCTTTAAAGATTCTTTATCTTTTTCAGTTTGATCTTTATTTTCAACCTGCTTACCAAAAAATTTAATTTGCTGGCATCTTGATCTTATGGTATCCAGCAACATTTCCGGCTTTGAAGAAACCAGCAATAAAAGCGTTTGACCTTTTGGCTCTTCAAGCGTTTTTAAAAAACAACTTTGGGCTTCTTGGTTCATTAAATGCGCACCCTCAACAATTACAATTTTAAAATTTCCGTTGTAAGACTTATAACTCAAAAAGTTTTGAACTTCCCTAACCTTCGCAATCGGTATTTCTTTTCCGTCTTCTGATTGAACAATCATTAAATCCGGAAATCTGCAGCCAACAAATTCAACAAATTCTCCGGCAAAAGCATTTTTACCAATCCTTTCATTTCCTGAAAACAAATATGCATGAGAAAGTTGTTCTGACTCGAATTTATTCTTTAAAAATTCCCACTGTTTGCCATGTTTTATAAGCATAGCCCGATAAAATGCGATGCCAATATACGAATGCATACTAATTATACAAATAAAAATTGCATTAGTATTATTAGTATGAATTAGTATATTAGTATCGCACTATTTTTTGCTCATTACCACTTTTTTATAATCGTCCAAGTGTTCCAAAACTGTTCCAGTTCCTTTAACAACGCAGAATAAAGGCTCTTCTGCCACAAAACATGGCACACCTGTGCTTTGAGCTACCAATTCGTTAATTTTAGGCAATAAACTACCACCGCCTGCCATTATAATTCCTTTATTCATTATATCAGCCGAAAGCTCTGGTGGAGTTTCTGACAAAACATGTTTTACTGCCTGCATTATTTCAGCAAGCGTATCCGAAATTGCTTCGCAAACATCATTGTTTGATATTTTAATATTTCTTGGCAATCCCAAAATTAAATCTCTTCCTTGAATTTCCAAAAACTTCAACTCTTTTTGCGGAAGGGCAGTTCCAACTTTTATTTTTATTTCTTCGGCTGATTGGGTTCCAATTGCCAAATTATATTTTTTCTTTATATATTCTGTTATTGCCATGTCAATTTTATCTCCGGCAACTCTTGCAGAATGCGCTGTGACAATTCCGCCCAAAGAAATTACAGCAATTTCCGATGTTCCGCCACCAATGTTTATAATCATATGCCCCGAGCAGGAATTAATCGGAATTCCGGCTCCAATAGCAGCCAAAATCGGCTCTTTTGCAACATAAGCCGACTTTGCTCCGGCAGATAAAGCTGCCTCAATTACAGCTCTTTTTTCTGTGCTAGTAATTCCAGCTGGAACAGAAATAACCAACTCTGGCTTGAAAGGTTTAAACCCTGTTGTTGTTTTTGAAATAAAATAACGCATCATTGCCTGAGTTACTCTGTAGTCAGCAATAACGCCGTCTTTTAACGGCCTGTAAACTTTAATATCAGCCGGAGTTCTGCCAATCATTTCTTTTGCTCCCTCGCCCACTGCTAAAATTTTATTATCAGATAAAGAAACTGCTACCACTGATGGTTCGTATAAAACAACTCCCTTGCCCTGAACATAGACAAGCGAATTACATGTTCCTAAATCAATCGCAATTTTATTATTAAACATAGCAAACTAAATTTTCAATTTTCAATTATCAATTTTAATTAAATTTTTATTGATAATTAGAAATTTAATATAAATTAGAAATTATTAATTAGAAATTCGCTTGATATCTGCTCCTAATTTTTGCAACCTTTCTTCAATTTTTTCATATCCTCTATCAATCTGAGAAACATTTTCAATCACCGTCTCTCCTTCTGCGGTTAAAGCAGCCACTACCAAACAAGCTCCTGCTCTTATGTCGTTTGAACTAATATTTGCTCCAAAAAGTTTTGTTGGACCGGTTATAAAAGCCCTGTGAGGGTCTACCAAGTTTATATCTGCTCCCATTTTTCTCAATTCTTCTATATAGTTAAATCTATTTTCATAGAGAGGATCATGTACTAAGCTTGTACCATTTGCCTGTATTAGCAAAGGTATAATTATTGGCAACAAATCGGTTGGAAATCCTGGATATGGAAGAGCTTGAACCTTTACAGCCTTTAAATTGGGAGAATGTGAAACTATAACATAATCTTCCCCTTTTTCCAAATTAACGCCCATTTCCTCAAGCTTTGCAAAAAACAAATCTAAAAACTCGCTATTAGTATTTTTTACCTTTATCGAACCCTTACATGCAGCACCAATAGCGATAAAAGTTCCTGCCTCTAGCGGATCAAAAATGACTTGATGCGATGCTCCATTTAAATTTTTTATTCCTTCAATCTCAATTATGTGAGTTCCAGCTCCTTTTATTTTTGCTCCCATAGAGATGAGCATTTTTGCCAAATCTCTAACTTGATATTCAGAAGAAGCTCCTTTAATTATTGTTTTTCCATTTGCCAGCACCGAAGCCAATATAATATTTTCTGTGGCAGTTACTGAAAATTCCTGCAAAACTATTTCAGTTCCTTGCAATTCTTTGCAACTAATATTATAAATATCTCCTTCTTCTAAAATTTCGGCTCCTAATTTTTTAAAAGCCTCTAAGTGTAATGTAATTGGTCTCAATCCGATTCTATCTCCGCCAGGATGAGAAATCTTAAAATTTTTGCATCGGGATAAAAGAGCTCCAAAAAACAATACTGAAATTCTGGTTTTTGAGACCTTTTCAAAATCAATTTTATTAGGATTGATTTTTTCGCATTTTATTTTGATTTTTCTTTCACCCTCCCATTTAACCTCAGCTCCTATGGATTTTAAAACTTCTATTGTATTAAAAATATCTTCTATTAAGGGAAGAATATCTATAACGCATTCTTTTTCTGTCAACAAAGTCGCAACAAGCACAGGTCCTGCTGCATTCTTTGAACCCCTAACTTCAATTTCTCCATTGAGAGGTTTGTCTCCATTAATTACAAATTTATCTGTCATCTTTTGATATATTAATACCTTATCCTAATCCAAAAAATCCTTATTGTCAAAGCGCATAAAAAAATCCCCGATGCGAAATGCTTCGAGGATATTGGCATTGTTTTTACTCTCTTTTTTCCTGGCGTGTCATGTTTATTGCAAAACTTTTAAAGAGAATCAGCAAAAAAAGTTTTGCAGCAATCAAGATCGACATGGCCATAACCGCCACAGAAAAAATAAATACTCCTAGCAGTTTCAGGATGAATATTCCAGAAATCCATCCCACAGCCATTACCACAAGTCCCACAAACAAAAGAATGCAGAGAACCAGAAGATTTATAGAATTTACACCCATGATTGTGCCCTCCTTTAACGCCTTGTTGGGTTTTTAATGTCCATACTGTAGTTAAATAATACTATCAATATACACAAATGTCAATAGTGAAACTGGCTGGTTATTGTGCTAAAATATGAATTATCATGAAGAAAAAATTTAGGCTAATAATTTTGTTTACCTGCGTTGCTCTGTTCTTTCTTATAGCCCCATATATTGTTATGTATTCAATGGGCTATAGAATAGACCCCGAAACCTGGGAAATTGCCGCAACGGGAGGAATTTATGTGCGAACTTATCCACAGGCAGACCAGGTTACAGTTGACTCAAAAATCAATAAAAAACCGGGCATGTTTGCCAATTCGATTTTTGTGCAGGATCTTATGCCTCGCCAGCATTCTGTCTTAATTAAAAAAGATGGATATTTTGACTATACAAAAACATTAGAGGTTAAAGAAAAAGAAGTCACAAAAATAGAAAATATTATTCTGTTCAAAACCGATGTTTTTTACGACAAACTGCTTGAAAATACTTTGTCTTTTTCCGTTTCCCCAGACAAAAAAAATATTCTGGCTGAAATCGCAAATACAAAATCGCTTGATTTTTCTTATTTTTCTGTTTCGGCTCCAAAAAATATAAAAACATATTCTCTACCGCTAAAATATACCAGTGTCTTAGATGTAAAATGGTCTGACGACTCAAATAAAGCGTTAATCAAAACATACAACACAACAAACGCAACAGCTTATTACATTATTGATTTTTCCAAAGAAACCCAACAAACCACTCCCCTTTCATATCTTTCTGCCAGCTCAGAAAATATTTCTTTTAACCCACAAGATTCCAGCCAATTTTTTTACACAAAAAATAACACGCTTTATATTGTAAAAAATAGTAAAGCAACCGCACTAATAAAAAATCTTTTAGATTACAAGTTTTATAACGGAAATATAGTATGGCTTTCTTTGGATGGAGATTTAAATAAGTCAGATTTTACCGGAAAAACAACGGAAACCTTGTCTGTATGGAACATAAATAAAGATTATATAAGTCCTTTAGAATATAAAATAAACATTGTTGCAGACAAAATATTTTTAGTTAAATCCGATTCGCTATTTAGATATAACTCTGAAACAAAATCATTAGAATATCTTGATCCCAGGGTAACTAATTATAAATTACTGTCATCTCCAGACGGGAAAAATATAATTTCTTATAATAACTCTGAAATTTATTTATATAATTACGAACTATCAGAAGAGAATAAAACCGGCGAAAAGAGTGTAAAACTATTTTCTTCAAATTATCCAGAAACCATCACAAATTGCTTCTGGTTAAGTAATGACTATATAATTTTTGAAACTGGAAACAAAATTATAATCTCTGAAATAGATTACAGGGGAAATATTAACGCAGTTGAGGTTCCAAAAAATTATGAGCCATCGGCTTCAAGCAAAAATCCTGAAGTATTTTTTAACAGTCAAGACAATAAAGTTTACATTTTAAACGGAGATATTCTCTATTCATCCGAAAAGCTCACCCCATAATCTAAAACACCAAAAAACAGCTCTGAGAAGAGCTGTTTTTAATTAGAGAATTGGGCAACGTTAGTCTCCGGATGTCCGACACCCGGAGACTAAACTAATCAAAATTGGCAAGGTCGGACCTTGCCAATTTTGATTAGATGGTTGTTATCTCATCAGCGCCACTTGCTCGGTGAGCATTTGGATAAGCTGGGTGATGAGAATGATGAGTTGAGATTTGAGTTGGGCTATTGTAGCTTCTGTTGATTGAGCTGGTTGTGTGGTGGTGGATTCTTGAGTAGTTGTGGTAGTCGGTGTTGGTGTGGTTGTAACTGTGGTGGTTGGAGTTTCGGTTACGGTTGTCGTGGTTACTGTTGGCGTGTAACTACTGCCTCCGCCAAGGGTAACTGGTGTTTGGGGGGAGGTGGCTGAGTAGTCGGAGATATTGCCAGCTGTATCCTTTACCTTGACCTTGTAAGTGTATTGGACGTTGGAGGTTAAACCTGAGTCGGTGAAGGTGTTGGATGTTTGCCAGTCAGTGGAAGAGGTGGCTCCTGGGTTGCCGGTGGTTTCGGTGAACCAGTATGGTGAAGCTGCTAACCCTGAACCTGAGTCTGTGGGTATGTCTGCTGTGACAGTGAGCTGGGTTGGAGAATCTATGGTGATGTAAGTGATACCTACGTTGGCAGGTGGGGTGGTGTCATAGATAATGGTTTGAGTGAGATCTGCGGTGGAGTTGTTTCCTCCGTCTTTAAACCTAACGTAGATTGTTTTGGTTTCATCTGGGGCTACTAAGGTGTAGTCTTGTGAGGAAGTGCAGGTTGTCCAGTTGGCTGGAGACGGTGCGACGCCATAAGCCATCTGAACAGTAGACCATGGATCTGTGGGACATGTGATGGCTAAGGCAACCGTGGCTGAGTTCGTTTCGGTAGCATTACTGTTTACCGTGAATGCTCCACCTGTTGGGGCTGTGATATCTACGATAAAAGAAGGTACTGTCAGCTGACTACTGGCGTTCCCTGCTGGGTCGGTTACTGTGATTTTGCAGTTGGAATGAGTGGCTTCAGATAGCGTGGTGAATATTACAGTGTTGGTGCCCGATACTGCTGCTGTGGTTGATGATGTGCAATCTCCTACGTAGGAGATTGTTCCTGCTTCGTCTGAGACAAATGTGAAGCTTGGAGTGGCGCTGGTTCTTTCTGCTATGGTAGCACTAGAGAGGATTGGCGAGGTTGCATCGTATTCGTAAGCTCCAATGTCTGGGGCGGCTCCTCGTGGTACGGCTGTGCCTAGGTAGTCTGTGGTAATACTGACATCAACTCCTGCATTGATAGCAGGAGAAGAAGATTGGAGCTTAAAATCAAGAGTGGCAGGAGAAACCATAAGAGGATCTGTTTCCACGTTGCCTGTACCTTTGTTAGCTTCCCATACGCCTGCGTACTTGTTAACTGCTCCTACTGCGTTGTTGCTGGCGGTCAGGTGAATTAAAGCATCGTTTTCCATGTACAACTGGGCTGTGGTGTTACCAAAGACTATGTTGTTTTTCACTGTCCAGTTTTCGGGGCGAGTGGAACTAATATTATATATGTATATACCATATCCAGTATTTCCATATATTGTGTTGTTTTCTATATATCCCATTTCTTCTGAACCAGTGTCTAAATTTCTAGTTTCAAGATACATTCCATAACCTCCATTGTTGTAGATGAGGTTGTTTTGATAATGTAGGGTTCTAAAATATCCTACATCATCATATATACCAGCCGAATAATTATTGTGGACTAAACATTTTCTAAAATATGCTGGCGAAGCCAGAGCAGCAGAAACATTATTTGCTCCATAGTCATTATACAAAAATTCTGAGTCCTCAATAATCCAATGACTGCAGCCATTATTATATATACCGTATTTACCGTGTTTTCCAAGAACGCCATATAGATATTCGTGATCCCAAATTTCTATTGGGTGATCCATTTTAATCAACTCAATGTGTTTTCCTGTTGGATTGGTTCCGATGTTTACCCAAACCTGCAAAGTAGTGCTATTATAACATATTTTATTTGAACCCAAAGTTGTAATTGTACCTGGACAACTAGCACCATTCCCCTTTAATATAGTTATTGCTGTGGGAGTAGTATAATACCATCCAACAGC
>Ga0172381_10004139_pt1 | contig 15085 bp, 20 predicted proteins | sample Leawel6488metaG_FD_119754 | JGI IMG/M metagenome (GOLD analysis project Ga0172381, IMG submission 119754) | Leachate microbial communities from a municipal landfill in Southern Ontario, Canada - Leachate well 64-88 metaG | ecosystem: Engineered > Solid waste > Landfill > Unclassified | place...
GACCATCCAACCCAACAACCCCAACCCTCACCGACACCCAACAGCGAGAAGTAGACCGTATTAATACCCTCTATGACGAGAGCATTAAAGATGCCGAAACAAGACTTCAAAACGCTAAGATAGAGCGTTCTAAGAAAGAAGCGTTTCTTGAAAACAGAAACGGATTATTTGGAGATACCAAAACCGACGAATCGCAACAAGACGAGTTATTCGCAGGTACATTTCTTTATTCCCAAGATACCAAGAAAGCCGCATTAGCTCTTTTCGATAAAAGGATTAATGATATTGAAAAGGAGATACAGGACTTAGAAGCTGAAAGGAACGCCGATATAAAGGACGTTCTCTCACAGGTAGAGATACCAATTAATGAACCCGTCCAGATTGCTCCCGACGAAGTAAACGCCACTCCTACCCCTGCACAAAAAGAAGCCGGAAATTACAAGAAGGCACACATCAAAGTCCATGGACTTGATATAGCCATTGAGAACCCAACCGGAACCGAAAGAACAGGAGTTGATCCAGACGGAAAACCATGAAGCCATATAATGCAAAGCCATTACGGCTATTTCAACCGTACAAAAGGAAAAGACGGAGACCAGATAGATGTCTTTATTGGTGATCATCCTGAAAGTAAAACGGTATTTGTCGTTGACCAGAACAACCCACAGACCGGAGAGTTTGACGAAAGCAAGGTGATGTTAGGTTATAATTCCATTGAAGAAGCCCAACAAGCCTATTTGGAGAACTACGACAAAGGTTGGAAGGGATTAGGAGTAATTACACCTATTGACATTGACACGTTTAAGACGTGGCTCGGCGATGGCCACAGGCAGGCTAAACCTTTTAGTGAGTACGTGGACATTCAGAAAGCGAATGTAAAAGAACCAATTGTTACCGATCAACACGACAGACAAGAGTTGATGAATAGTCTCCGTGAAGGTGAAATGATACTTTCATCAAAGCATAACGCAGCAGGTAAACGAATGGCGGTTGATGAATTGAATATGGTAAGGGAAGCGGTTGAAAGCACAAGGAGAAAATTAGGTTTAAATAACAATCCCGTAACATGGGAACCATCGGACATTAATTATCAACACGCTTACAATGCATATTCAGCAATAAGTTTTGACCCTGAAAAAAGGGCGGCGCAAACTCAACATGATTATGTAGATACATTGGACAAGTTGTATAATAAATTGTCCGCACTGGCTAAGTCACCCGAACAGATCTCCATAATGTGGCAACAACTTGAAAGGTACAAAGAAGGATATTTAAGCCACGAAAACGCTGTATTATCTGCAAAAAGTCGTACTGCGAGTCCAATGATTACTGGCCCAGCAAACTTCCCAACGGCAAGAAATCAAAAAGCGTTAGAAGTTGAACATAATCGCAGTGTTGAATTTTCGGATTGGGATGATAAAGCAGAAAAGACGGCAATTAAAGCGGTAAAAGACGCTGCACCACAGGAACAGAAAGATTATGAAAGGTGGCAGAGTATAAAAAAGACCCTTGATAGTAAAATGGCTTCGATTATCGCTATTGACAATGGAGAATATCCAGGGGCAAGATCGTTATTTGTCAGTTCACTATCCGGGTTTATTAAAAAGATGGCTGCAAATGGACAAGCAGAAGATGTAAAAAAATCACTTGAATATATTAAATCGGTAGGTGATAAGCATAGTAAACCCATATTTTCAGCCAATAACGAAATATGGAAACTTGCCGAAACAGTACAACCGAAAGAGGATTTAACGAATAAAGAAACTGAAACAGTCGGGAGGTATAAGGGCGTAGTTATTATGAACAACCATTCACAGGAACGGGTGCAACTCATGTTTGACGAAAAACCTACTCCTGAAATAATTGCTACCTTAAAATCAAGGGGGTTTCACTGGTCTCCATCGCAAAGAGCATGGCAAAGAAAGAATACACCTGATGGAATTTATACGGCTCAAAAGTTAATGGGTGAGTTTTTTGAAAAAGACGAAGCCAATTCGGGGAAAAATCCTTCATTTCAAATAAAACCTAAAATCTTTGACACCGCCAAAACTATATCAGAAAAGTACGAGAAGGGTACGCAAATCATCCGTGAAGTAGAAAAAATGTTTTCGGTTAATCCATCTATCGTTGTAAAAACAAACGAAGATTTGCTCAATTCCGTTAATGCCATAAATTACAACGAGCAAATAACAGAAGCAATAAAGCATTATTTTATTGGTGGATTAAGTCTTTATGGAAAAGTATTCATAAATACACTCCCACATAAAACCGGAAACGAAGTAATACGGACATGACTACACGAGCAAACACACAATTCAGCACATAATATTATCGAATATAACGAATTAGCATCAATACTCCCACGTTTAACAGAAGAAGAGAAACAACTCCCGGAAGAGTACGATGTAAATGAAATGAGCGACTATGAGATAGCAGATGAGATAGTGGCTTTTGCAGCTGAAAAACTTTTGGACAATTATACGATAGAGGACATTGCAAGTGGGACTGTTGATTTATCTTTGTATCCAGAACCAATTCAAGAAGTATTATTTAAAACGCTTAATTATATAACAAATGGAAACTTACAACAGAGTAGAAGTAATAGGGACGGACGGCAATATGACAATAAGGGAAATGCCGAAAGCAATTTGGGGAATGTACAACGAGGAGTTGAAAAAGAACCCGGACAAAAAGACGCTATCGGAAAGGTTGAAGATACTGAACAATTTAGCCGACGAAAATCCGCAGTACTTCCCGAAAGAATAGAACGCCCGACCACAAAACCTGATAGCCAGCCGGAGTACGCCGGAGATTTTCTAAAAGATGTACGGTTTTCAAAAAAGAAAAAAGAAACAGAAAAGGCAAAAGTCAGTATCCCAAGCAAAAGGGATACCTCTTTGATGGGAGAAAAACTCGTAAAAGGTGGTGATAGGTTCCTTTCCCATGCTGACCAAGACCTTGCATTAAAGAATCTCCAAGAGGGTATTAAAGGATTGGGCGGAAAAGTATCCAAAGACAATGATGCCTATCAAATCATTACAACCCTTGCCAGTCGTAATGCAAGAGAAGCAGAACACTTCCATAAAGATTACATGTTACCACTTGAAAACGCAGTAGTTAAACTTATGCGTGAAGGAAGTGACGCAGACGAAGTAAAACGTTACATGAAGGCTAAACGTTCAGTAGAACGTCAGGACAAGGAAGGTTTGGAAAGTTTTAGTTCCGACCCTAACAATGATTGGAGTAGACCTAATGTTGAAAAATACATTAAGGATTTTGAGACTAAACATTCAAAGGAAGATGTTAATGCCTTATGGGATGCTAATAAAAAAGCGCATGATCGTATCATTGATATTGCAGAAGAGGGCGGTAAAATAACCCCTAAATATGCTGACAATATGCGCAATAAGTCGGATTATTATGTCCCTTTACGTGGATGGAAATTCAAAAATCCCGAAACAGACGATCCAACAAAGGTATTCCAGTACGAACATGAAGAATCTAATTACCAAGAGTTACAAAAAGCAGCCGAAGGGAGAAGCTCGGAAGCTGATGATCCGTTAGCCTATACCATGGCATTAGCCACAAGTGCAATACATTCAGCCAACAGGAATAAACTTAAATTACGCGTACTTAAAATGTGGCGTGATAACAGGAACCTAAAAGGAATTGAAAACTTCATTGATGTTAAAAATACCTACGAAGAAAAACTACCAGATGGTACATGGGTTGAACGTGAAGGAATCCCAACAAAAAAACAGATTGCCGATGGTAATGTTCGTATTTATCCTGACTTTACCGGTAATAAGAACAGGATTACACAGGAACAGGCGGGAGAAAATGAAATGAGTGTTTATGAACATGGCGAAAAAAGAGTACTTGTCTTCAGAGACCCGGAAATGAAAAGGGTGTTAACCGGAAGGAATCAGACTGGACAGGAATTTTTGGATAATAAGTGGGTTGAATACTTTATGAGTAAACCAATACAGGCATGAAAGAAATTAACAACCCAATGGAATCCTAATTTCTTTTTGCTTAAGAATCCTATCCGCGATATTATGGGAGCCGTTCCCTCCTACTGGGTAACCGGTGGCAATATGGGCAAATACCTTACCGATGTTCACCTTGCCGATAAACACCTTGCAAGGGTATTCTTTGAGAAAGGAACCAATAAACCCTTGGATAAGCTTACAACGCTATGGATGGACAGAGGAGGGCTTACAATGTACGCAAGTATGGATGATATTCATACCGTAGCCAAAAATATTGACAAGGAATTACGGAAACTTAACAATAAAATAGCCTTTGAGGACTTGTTAAATGGAAAATCTGACGGAACCATAAAAGAAATTATAAGTGGTGGCCGCAATGCTGCCGGAAGAACTATTAAAAAATACATTGATTTTGCTTCGATGTGAGGAGAAAACAGAACCCGTTTAGGGATATTTCTTGCAGAGATAGCTAAAAACACACATTACGACGCTACAAAAGGCACTTCCATCTGGGAACAGGCAATTAATGAGATAAATAACGGAAGAAACATTGATTCGGAAGTATTACTGTCAAAAGAAATGTCCGGTAACTTCAACCGTAAAGGGAAAAGTACAGGAATAATGAGCAAATTATATCCTTTCTGGAACCCGCCAATTCAATCCGCTTACACACATTACCGAATGGCGCAACAAAATCCTAAACGTTTCTATGGTATGATGATTGCCATTGCCGGAATAGGATTCCTGTGGCAAATGATGTTACATGAACTTATGGGTGATGATGATTATAATGGATTGGGGTGGCGAAAGTACGCAACAATTACATTCCCTGTTGATGGAAGCAATATCAGTTTTCCAATGGGGTTTGTATGAAATCTTCCTTGGATGATTGGAGCAGGTGCATATGACTTAACACAGAATTTTATAACACCAGAATCATACGCAAAAGAAGTCGCAAGTAATATCGTACAGACGGTTACTCCATTCAGTACAAAGGTTACCGATGATGGAAGTGTTGACCTTAAACGTCCATTTGTCCCATTCCTTGGGATACTACCATATGACATCTCAACAAACACAGATTGGGCCGGTAAGTCTATCTATAAAGAAAGTCCATATAATCCTTATGCCCCAGCAAGTGAACTTGGGAAAAAGAATGTTAATCCAATCCTTAAAGAGGGTGCGCAGGAATTAAATAAATTAGCCGGAGGTGATAAGGTGCGTTCTTCTGGGTATTTAACGGATTGGAACCCATCAAAGATACAACACTCTCTTGAATTTATATTTAGTGGTTCAGGTAAGTTTGCGTTGCAAATGAGTAAATTAGTATCAACTCCATGAAGTGAATTGTCTACAAGGGACATACCTATCACATCAAGTTTTGTATCGAAAGGGAATAGTCAATCTTCATGGATAGAATATCAGAAACTTGTTGATAAAGCCAAAGAATATCATACCATGATGTTGGGTTATGCAAAAAATGGTATGACTAAGGAAATGGACGAATATCGAAATCAAGAAATGCAAAATTTATACAACAAATACAATGGTGTAAATAAGCAAATGAAGGGTTTATGGAATGAAATCGACAATACAAAAACTTCAAAAGAAGCAGATGCAGCACAGGATAAACAAGAGGCAAAAATGAAAGAACTTATTGATTATGCCAAAACGCTTAAATTAAAATAGTAATGATAAAAGACACAAAGAAAATAAATTTTAAGATGCTTCGCATGAGCGACATCGGAGGCGACAACTCCATTAAAGATTCAACAGTTCAGAGTTCGTGAATCGCAGACGAGTTAGACCATAACAATATTACCTTATTGGAGAACTGCCGGATTCACTGGGATAACCTTTCCGACTTCCGTAAACGTGCCATGAGAGCCTTTGCTTATTATCGTGGTAGACAATGAAGTGATTTGGTAAAAGACCCTGACACCGGGGACATGATTACCGAAGAGGATTATATCAAAAAGCAGGGTAAGATTCCACTGAAACAGAATATCATTCGTCAGCTTATCAGGAATCTGATAGGACAGTACCGGAGCAATCCTACCAATACAATCGTTTACGCTAAAAATTCAGAGGACAACGACCTTTCGGACATGATGGGTAATGCCATTCGTAATGTCCATGACATCAATTTAGCCGTTGAATTAGAGGCAGCTAACTTTGAGGCGTTCGCAATATCAGGAGCAGTCATAGGTAAATTTACATATCGTTACATCCCTCAATTAGAGATGGAAGATGTGTACGAAGAGAACATAAACTTTAATAGAATCTTCTTTAATTCTGATATAGAAGATGTTCGATTAAATGACTTAACTCTTATCGGGCAGATTATCGACTTGCCACTGCAAGCCTGTTTAGCCACCTTCGCATCTTCAAAAGAAGACGAGGATAAAATAAAACAATGGTACAGTGTCTCCAACTACCAGATGTACGTTAACAGTAACAAGGGGTTATCAAGTAGTATGCTTGAAAACCTTGATTTTTACTTCCCCTCCGACCCCGGCAAATGTCGAATCTTTGAGATATGGCAAAAGGTAGGGATGCACAAAATTTACGCACACGATTATTCAGATGGCAGTTACAAGATTGTAGACCTAACCATGAAAGAAATTGGGATAATCAATGCCGAACGTGTGGTTGAAGGATTAAAAGCCGGAGTTCCGCAGGAAGAAATACCACTGATTGAGGCACGGGAGAAATACGTAGAAGTTTGGTACGCTAAATACCTTGACCCTTACGGTCATGTTCTACGTGAGTTTGAAACTCCTTACGACCATAAGGAACATCCATTTGTAGCAACCCTTCACCCGTTACTCAACGGTGATACCTGGGGTATTGTAGAAGACGTGATAGACCAACAGCGGTACGTGAACCGACTGATTACGCAAATGAGTACAATGATCGACATGGGAGCAAAAGATTTACTGCTCGTACCTGAAGAATGTATTCCGGCGGACATGGACATTAGTGATTTTGCCGATGAATGGAGTAAACAGGGAGGCGTAATTAGGATAAAGGTAAAACCGGGATGCGAATTGCCACAACAGATAACCTCTAATACTATCAATCCCGGAGCCAGTGAACTATTGGCCACGCAGCTTAAGATGGCGCAGGACATCGCCGGTATTCAGGAAAGTATACAAGGCAAAACCCCGACAAGCGGAACGCCATCATCATTATATGAGCAGGAATCCGTCAATAGTGCTATTAATGTTAAGCACTTTGTGGACACATTTATCACTTGGAAAGAAAAGCGGGATAATAAGATTATGAAGCTCATTAAGCAATATTATAATGAGCCGAGAATGCTAACGATTACGGGTAGTAGAGGCAACATTAACAGGATGTATGACCCTGACAAGATAAAACCTATTGACATGTCGTTAAAGGTCGTTCAGGGAACCAATACGCCGGTCTATCGCCAGATGATTGACGATACCCTGATGATGCTTTTTGAAAAGAGTGTCATTGACGTAAAGATGTTCCTTGAAAATTCATCCCTTCCTTTTGCTGACAAGTTACTTGATTCGATCAATAAACGTGAACAAGAGATGCAGCAACAGCCGGGAGTTCCGGGGGCACAACAACCACCTTCGCCTGAGATGATGCAACAGATAGGACAGGTTCAACAGGCAGCACAACAACAGGCAGACCCTAAAAAAATGGCTGCATTACAAAGTATATTAGGACAACAACAAACACAAGCTTAATAAAATGAGTTATACAAAAATACAAAAAAAATTAGCCATAGACGTACTCAAACGTAACAAATGAAATTTGGCTGCTTCTGAAAAGCGAACAGGAATAAATCGATGTACTTTAATGAAGTGGAAAAAGGAATGGATGGATGAGACGGAAAAAGCCTATGATGAAAGAGCAGCTAAGTTAGAGGCAAAAAAACAGGAACCCATGCAGATTGCAACCAACATATTGCAAACAAATGCAGAAAAGGAAATTGAGTACATAAAAAAGGTTTACGAGGCAAAAGTATTAGCGGTAGATAGAATCATGACGCTAATCCCCAGAGAAACTTCATTATTCAATATAAAGATTTGCCTTGAGCTTTTGCACACTATTACCGAGGCGGAGAAACAACCCGATGGAAGCCCGGAAGGTACTAATCCGCCCGCAACAAATAATTGGTTTACACAAATCAACCAACTCATTCTTTCTAAGGGAGAAAAGACAAAAGGAAAAGTAGAAAAACTTATAGAAGAAGCTAAAATAGTAGAAGAAAATGAACAATCAGAATCCAAACCACGAATATAAAACTATCGACTTAAAAGGGATAGAACGTAATACAAGTGCCACATCAGCCGCAGATGGTTCATGTGCCGAGATGGATAACTTCCGTCATTTTAAAGGAGCATGGCGCCCGATATTCCCAAAGAAAGTTAAGGATACCATCGTCCATTTTATGGCTGATACAGAATTAGGGGAAGAAAATGTCTGGTGTTTTGTAAACGAAATATGAATGCACCATGCACTACCTGATAATTATTATATCGGGAATTTCTCTTTATGGGGAGGACAACAAACAAATTCAATATACATGTTTTGTAATAAAGTTGAGGGTGTTGCTCCTAATCGTACAGGATACCCTACCGATTATCAGTTGTTACATACCATGTTGCCAAATGAGACGCTTAGCCGAATATACACATTTAACAATATTTTGATTATCGAAACCAGTAAAGATGTTTATTATTGTCTTTATGTTGATGGGACATATACTGTCAATAATTCAACAAGTAATATTCCATTTTTAAACTCGGTAACAACATGTGAAACGTTTAAATACAATAAAGGTATTGAGGTAATTAATAACAATTTCTTTGATAATCTAAATTCCGGAAATAGTAATCCGTTTAGCATCTCAGATGCAACGGGAAAATACTATAAAGATCGTGCAGACGCTACTGAAACTGACCTATATTCGGGGTATGTATTCTACATCCTTGTTTGAAAATTGCTTGATGGAAACAGTATAATGGAATCCCAAGTAAGATATGTTTATGCGGGTTATGACAATGCTATAAAAACACGTTTGGGATGTTTGATAAATAATGGGGTAAGAGGTTGGTGTATGGTTAGCGCCGATCCTGCCGAACTTTCGAGTTTTAGCAATATATTCATCCCAAATTTTGGAGATGTTAATATAAATGTTGATTTAAGTCCATGGAACGCCTTAAAAGATTACAAAAATATGCTTGACGGGGTTGATATTTATTGTACAAAATGTATTGATAAATACAACTTTAACGATATTACAAAAGAGGAACAACTTCTACGTCTTGGAAGTGGAGAAATTGCCACCGATGGCAACCCTTTACGTATGGAGCTTTACGCTCCGAAGGCTAACGACCTTACTGTTGAATTGAAAAATGCTGAATTTTACAAAGTAGATTCAATTTCTTTTGAGGAAATTGAAGCACAACAAACATGGTCAAGTAAGATAATGAAACGCAAACTATCGTTAAAAAACATTGAAACAAAACCAGCATTAAGTTCATTTCAACTATCTCAAAACAAGATATTTTCTAAACAAAAATACCAATATAATAGTCGGTTATTCTTTGCAGATACCACTACTCAGCTTTTCGGCGGATATGATAATAGTTTAGATTTGCCTACAACCGGGGAAGGCATATATAATGACCTTATAAAATTTTTATTAAAAGATAGTGGAGCAACCATAAGTGAAACGCCTCCCGACAACCTCCCTACTATTGGGTATAAAACAGATGTGAACATTTCTAATGCTAAAAAAGTGGTCAACTTTGACGTTGTCGATTCAACTCATTATACTGGGACTTTAGGACAACCTAATGAAAATGTTTTTAGGTTAGTAAATGGCGTAGTGTGCTATCCACACCCATCTGCAAAATATATAAGGTTGCATGTTACGGTTAACAGTATAAAATATCTGTTAAAAGAGTTTAAACTAACGGAACATTCATTTCTTAACTTTTCATTTGCGTTGAATATTGATTCTGATGGCGATATTGTACCGCTAAAAATACTTGACACCCCAGTACTTACTAATTTATCAACAATAACAGTAACGGTAAACGACACATATTATAATTCTAACCGCATTCAAGGCACAGATATAGACGATCCTTTCTTTTTCCCTGCTATAAATAGTTATATGATTGGTAATGACGGAAGTACCATTATAAAAAGTATGAATACACAGTCTGAACCGTTATCGGAAGGTCAGTACGGGCAATATCCTTTAGTGGTATTCACCAATTCAGGAATCTATGCCATGCAACAAGGAACAGGGGAAGTGCTTTTCCAGAATATTATTCAGTTAAGTAATCTATCCTGTGTTGGCAAATCCCTTACGGTTGCCAAGGGAATTGTTTTTGCTACACAGGACAGCGTTTTTGTTCTATTTGGGAGGAATGTAACCAACATCGCCGACAAACTCTCAGCAGCCTTCGATTCCGGTTTTAAAAATGACTTCCTGAATGATGGTATCATGTTCGGACGGGACAACTACCATAATGAACTGATAATCGCCAATGGAACCAAGCAGGTAAAACTAATTAATCTTGATTCGTTTACAATTTCATCGGTTAAAGGCTATTCCCTTGCATGAGGAGACCCCGGAGTTGCAACAACAACCTTAGTCTACCAAGGTATTACCTTTGATAAGTTTGTCAATAATAAAGGTCAGTGGCTCGGAATAAAAGACCATGTGATCTACTACCTGAACGAGGAAGAAACGGAAAACGTATCACAAGTAACCGAAACCGACGTTGTAAACTCCATCACAACAATAACTCCAAAGCCATTTCTACATACTTATTTCAAAACTAATCCCTTATCAATAGATAGTCGAAACTTTAAGAAGTTGATTCAGAGTAGATTGTTTGGAAGGTTTGTTTACATCTCAGGAGATAGTGCAAACCCTTTTGAGGATTGCAAGTTTAAGGTTTCTGGAACTAACAACCTTATTGTTTTACCGTCGGATATGGCTGAAATACAGTATTATCTTCTTGCTTCACCCGGTGGAAGGGAAAGCGATGTTCTTACCGGAGGTTCAAGTGTTCCGGTTAAATATTTCATCTTCGAGTTTCAGGGATTTGTCAATAAGGAAAGTGAGATTGTCGGGATAGAACTTGTCTACGAACAGGTGATGCAGGATAAACTAAGATAATAAAAAAGGCAAACGTAATGTTTGCCTTTTTTGTTTAGCCCCTACATCAGGAGCTATCTTGATATTGATTTGCGTCTGGCATATCGTCCACGGGTTTTACGAAGCCTGCCCAAGGCTATGATTAATTTGTTCGTATTTTCTCATTAGGGAAAAATCAAATGTTATTATTCCATTTTCCTCTTTCACGTTTCCATTTTTTCTTTCCCTTTCAATTTCTTCATGAGTAGCGTTCCTGTCGTATTCGATGCCGTCCCAACAAATTACATGTACTATCATTTCTTGAATCCTATTTTTGTTTTTTCTACATCATTATCTACCGTAAATTCGATGTCCTTTATCCACACCGTTATATGCTCTCCTTCATAGAAGTAGCTTATTTCGTAGGATACAGAATCTCCTCTAATTGTTACTCCTGTAATGATTGCGGGGATACATCCTAACTTAGTCGTTACTTGCGTCCCGTATTTATATACTTCTAAAGATTTCATTCTGTTTACTTTTAATTTCTTTGTACCTTTTATCAATGTATTCGGAGGTTTCGGGATTTGTATATACGGTGCATCTGTTGAAAATTGCTAAGAACAGATCATCACTTAACTCTGATAAAAATGGAATGCCTATCCATAGTTCAGGTTTATGCCTTGGGGAATTGTTGACCGAAATATCCTCAACCCATTTATTAAAATCCTCCAATGGCACAGAGTTATTGTAGGTATACTTCCCGTTTTTGATTGCATCTGCTATTCCCATCCCTGAATCATCCATCTACTGCTTTTTTGATTTGTCCTTTATCATTCTTTTAATTTGGGGATTACTGGTAGCGATGAATGCCGCCTCCCGGCACAGGTTGTAAATATTAACCTGTTTACTTAGTATCTTAAAACGTTTCAGGGTTTGTATATCATCGTTATTCAATGCTCTATACTGTCCCTTTGTATCAGGCAGAACGTAATAGGTGCGGTTATCACTCTTATTACACTCTATTGCAAGCCGTATCGCTTGTTTTAGATTCCGTTTTTTCTTCCATGCCATAAAACGATCATGAAAATAAAAATACTGCTGGTAAAAGAAATTGTCGTATTTCGTTTTCATTATTGGTTCCGAATTATCCATATTTTAGTCTCCTCCTTCATTGATTTTTGATAATACTTTGGTTCCTGTAAATGAACTCTCATCCAAATTTTAAGTGCGTTTAATTTTGCTTCCATATTATTGATTTTTAAATTGTTGCTTCCCCTACAATTCTTCTTTTTACTCTTCCACTTCCCGGTGTTATTATCCGTGGTAGTGGCATATACTCCAACGCAAGCCATACACAACCTGCTGCTGTAATTACCTTATCATCCTTGCACCCGTCCACGGCTCCAAGGCTCCCGTTAGGTTTCACCTCGTAAGTGTCCGCTTCGTCGCAGGCTCTTGCGTCATGTTCTATGTATTCATCATCTCACATAGCGGCAAGTAGACGGTCAATTATCATGCTCTTTGTCTGTTTGTTTGTATGAAATCCGTATTTTATCGGTATACCCTGCTTTACTTTGTCCGGGTCTGTACGGGCAAACAGATTGTCGTAAAAATCGCATATGGTATCCATGATTGTAAGGAAGTGGTCGCCTTCCGTATCTTCCGATTCCGACGTTAGCGTATTGCTTTCTATGGCTAACAGTGCATGTCCGTACCATTCCGCTATCTGTGTTGCTTTCCATGCTAACATATCGTGGTCTATGTGTCCGCTTCATGTTAAAACCATTTCAGCGGGTAGTCCTTTCATTAAAGGCAGTCGGTCAATAACCCGAATAACCGAGTTGTCGGCTCCCGCACTCCTTCCTCCGATGTCAACAAACACAGCGTATCTGTCGGATACCGATTGAGTAGTATCTGGTTTAGCCCAAATCCATAGATTACCCTTATTAACAGGTTGAAATTGAATGTTCTTTAATGCGCCGGCTCCCGTTGTACTATCGGCGAATATCTCTCCGACAAAAACAGGAGGTGTATTGTTTTTCCTTACCTTAAGTACATAAGGTAATGGAAATACACGGTGGCCGGTAGATTGAAAAGCTTCTTCCGCTGTGTTCGGAAATTCAGACTGCATACGCCATTTGTCGTAGCCTTCTGTATTTTTGAAATTGAAATACCAGTTAATGCTTTCAAGAGTAGCCCCTAATCGCCACATTTCCCAAGCATATCCATCAGAATCCAAGGCATCCATCGAATTGATAAATTCAACAAGATTTTTTATTGGTTTCCTGTATTCCTCAATTTCATAACAGGGTACAAATACCGGATCATACCCCCTACCCTTCATAGCCTCATGCCATTCGCGATGGAAGAAATTTCCTACGCCCTTTGCTGTACTTTCGAGTACAACCATAGTAAGAGGTAGCTGGGGAATAGTAGAACGTAAGGACTGCGTTAAATCCTCCGGTTTTTTACCCAATGTCTCTGTCCATAATCCTATTTCAGAAATATGAAGCATCTGGAAAGTGAACGACCTTAAGTTATCAGGCTTTTCGTAACTACCGATACCCATGATGCAATCACGTTCAGGGATGTATTTATTCTTTGAACTCCCCTCGTAAGGTTTAAATGAAAAGTTAAGAACATCTTTCGGGTGATTCTTTCTCACAGTATTAAACATACCCCTGATGTGCCGGGCCTGATTCTCTACATGAGTAATAATAGCACTGTTCCAACCCTTTTTAACAAAAAGCTGTATCCATGCCATATACAACTGTACCAATGTACTGCCGCCCCATTGACGAGCTTTCAGTAATATTATCCTTATGGGTATACCGGATAATCTTAACTTCTCAAGTTTTTTAAGTAATCTCCTTTGTGGACGGTTGAGAATGAAAGGAATTTCGCCACCAGCCTTAGGTTTTATTTTTGCGCATGTTGCTGCCCAAAATTCAAAGTCATGTTCAAGGCGTAACTTATTGATATTTCCTACAAAATCAGAAATAGCATCTCCGTAATTCCTGCATCCGGGGATATATTTAAGTACAAAAGTCTCTATACTCCCGGTTCTACGGATTAATCGTACAATATCAATGTCCAACATTGTCCTTGGTAGCATTAAGTAATGTTCTCCTATGCTATCAATGTTGAATTGGAATCTTGGGATGGGTGAACCTGTCCCAATAACAGGGTCGTATGGCGCATCTATTTCAGCATTTCGGGACTTGTTTTCCGAAATTATTTTACGAATTTCCTCTATGTTAAGGTTCATTCGTTCATGCTTTTTCGGCTTCCGCCATTTCTAATTCAGTCAACTTAACGTTTTCCCGAATCATCTTATTGATCACTTTTCCCGCTGTTTTCGGGGACATTCACACAGTATCCCCTGCCTCTGCATACAGAATCTTCTTAGGCATTAGCTTAGAATAAGCTCCATGTTTTTTTAATATCAGGAGGTAGTTTGCGTAAAGCCGACGGTATTTTCCGGTCGTATTATCTGTAATTTTTCCATTAAGTTCCATTTTGTCGCGTAATGATGCACAAATGTACCGTGTTGATGCATTGTTGGAACCAAAAGATGTTATAAATGCACGCCATTTATTAACAAAAGCAACAATTTTACTGCCTCAAATTGATTAAAAAATACAATTTTAAAAAAACAGTAAAAATGAGTAAAGAAACTGACCCAAAAAAAACTGATAATGTGCCTGTTGACGATGGCAATGAACCAATAGCAACAGACGTTACCCCGGAAGTTAATCCGGCTTCGGATGAACCGCCAACGGATACAGAAGGCACACCGGCAAAAAAAGTATGAAAAACGGCTTCCTTCCTGAAAGAACATTATCCCGATCAGGATGTTGAAAACTTAGATGGTGATGGACTTGATGAATTGGCATCCACCCATTTAGCAGGAGTTCATGACAAATTAAAGAAAAATTCAGAGGCGAAC
>Ga0172381_10004140_pt1 | contig 15080 bp, 13 predicted proteins | sample Leawel6488metaG_FD_119754 | JGI IMG/M metagenome (GOLD analysis project Ga0172381, IMG submission 119754) | Leachate microbial communities from a municipal landfill in Southern Ontario, Canada - Leachate well 64-88 metaG | ecosystem: Engineered > Solid waste > Landfill > Unclassified | place...
AGATACATCAAAAAACGAATTTGATTCAACCAAAGCGTGGATATGGGTCAAGGGTGGGGTCGCTGAGCATAATTATAAGATAACAGTTTTGGTTACAACAAACGAAAGTGCAAAACATGAATTAATTGACATTTTACCAATAAGGAATAAGTGATGCCTACTGTAGATTCAACAAATTCATATAGAACAATAGCACAGATAGATACATTCTGTTCCAACCACGGTTTAACAGAGTGGGGTGATGCCATAAATTATGACAAAGAAACGGCGGCTTTAAGGGGCATGGCTTACATCGAATCCAAAATGTATAAGGGCCAAAAGTATTTGAACACTCAAACTAGAAAATGGCCACGTGTAAACGCAACGGATGAAGACAATGTTGTAATAGACTACGCTACCGTTCCAGACGCTATCGCAAATGCCCAATGCCGTGCAGCCTATGAAGAAATAGTAAGCAAGGGTATTCTACAACCAAACCTTGGAAGAGATTCATTTACGAGTAGAGAAAAAATTGACGTGATAGATATAAGTTATGAACCCGGTAGGAATAAAACTGCATTCCAAGCAATAGATGGATACTTAAGGGGATATCTAGTGCAAACTGGAACGCTAATAAGGTGTTAGGAGATTATTATGGGTAGGACTTCAGAAGCAGCCCTTGAAAGGGGATTAATTGCGGCAAACGAAAGAATAGTTTCGCTTGAAAAACAGATAAAGTTTTTTGAAGAGAAGGCTATTTCGGAAGAAGCATTGAAAAAAGAAGCACAGAAAAACCTTTACGATTTGGTTAAGAAAATAGAAAAGAAAGCCAAAAAAGAGAACTGATGGACTACGATGCCCTCGCAACTAAAGCAAACGCTTTAATAGTAAAGTATGGTGGGGATGTTGTCTTAACACAGACATCACTTTCTTCAACATATTCTACCCTTACACATTCATATACCAAGACTACTAAAACGTATTCGTGTAAGGGCGTTTCAAGGGCACAGACAAAGGGGTTGTTGCCTGCTTCACTAGGTGTTGGTTCAGATGAAGATTTTCTGTTACCGGCATCACTGTCGGTAGCTCCGGTTCCAAATGACACAATGACTTTTAGTAGCGTAACATATTATATAGATAGGGTTAAGGCACTTGCCCCTGGTGGAACTACATTGCTTTATAAGGTATGGGTAAAGTCTTGAAAGAATATCCAATAGATACTACTGCTGCCGGATTTATGAAAACGCTTCAGAGAATTGGAGAAGACATAAAGGCAGACGCAAAGGCAATGGTTAACGGTGTTGTTACTAGAACGCTTGATTCTGAAATTGCAGCATCACCTGTTGACAAAGGAAATTATGTAGCAAGTCATAGGGTTGCCGTTAATGCAGAACGAACAGACTTTTATAATGGCGACTTTGGTGGGGCAAGATATAGCGAATCAAGGGCGCAGGCAGGGGCAAATTATTCAAAGCAGGAGGCTGCTAATTTTGACTGGAATTTTGGCGATAGTTCTGTCTGGTTTTCTAACCATGTACCGCATTCAAGTTACGTTGAATACGGAAGCCCTTCTTGGAAATATACTGGACCATACTTGATTTACGCACAGGCTGAAGAAAGAGTTAAGAATATATATATCCCTGAAGAAGCTAAAAAGGTTGGTTGGGAATGACAATTCAGGAAGTTTTTAACGCACTAGATGCTTATATTTACACCCAGTGGACTACCACTTCCATTCAGGCAGAGAACTATGAATTTGATACGGAAACAACCACACCATATATTCAACCACTGTTTGTTCCCGATGTTGTAGCGGAAGGTGAAGTGGCAGGAAGTAATAGCACGGGTATGAGCATAAGATACGGAACGTACATGATTAACGTATACAGACCGAAGAACGAAGGTCTTTCAACCATAATGGGGTATTTAAGCACACTAGAAGGGTTGTTTTATTACAAAGATATTAAGTGTGTAAATACCGAAAGGCCGTATTCAAAAAGGATTGGAATAGAAGGAAATTTTGTAAGGTGGGTAGTTATAATACCATGGTTTTCGTTCGTTAATGAATAGACCGGGAGGGTTTATGTTAAGCTTCTGTTTGATGGTTCGGGATGAAGAAAAAAACTTACCAAGATGCCTTGAAAGTATTAAGAACGTAGCAGATGAAATAATAGTAGTAGATACAGGTTCAACAGATAGGACTAAAGAAATTGCATTAAGCTATGGGGCTAAAGTTTATGACCATCCATGGGAAGATGATTTTTCGTTACACCGCAATCAGTCCCTTGGGTATGCAACTAAAAAGTTTGTATTTACAATAGATGCAGATGAAGAACTCTTTTTTGACGAAGACATAGAAAAGTTTAAAAAGTTCCTTAAAAAATTGCCAGACCAATATAGTACGGTTCTTTTATTAGTAAGAGACATGGCGGGTGACAAAAATGTAATGCAGTTCAATTCAGCAAGATTATTCAGACGTGGAATGGTGCATTACGAAAACGCAGTCCATAACCAGCCAGTTGCTACGGGAAAGGGTGGTGTATATGAAGGGTGTTATTTAAAGCATTATGGATACGACCTTACACCGGAACAAAAAGAACTTAAGAAACAGCGTATCCTTAAAATGCTTACAAGCAGACTTGAAAAGAATCCAGAGGATTGGGATACCTATTTTTACTTGTGCCAATGCTATGCAGTAAATGATGAAGTTGAAAAGTCAATCGAAGCAGGGGAAGTTTATATTGCCCATAAAGACGATATTACAGTAAAAGATTCGATATTCTTTACTATGGTAAGACAGTATATGAAAACTAAAAATGAAGCCAAGGCATCTGAATGGTTACACATGGGACTAGAAAGGAGACCAGACGATCTTGACCTGAATGTTGCAATGGTTGAATTTGGTGTATGGGCACAGAATTCTTTTCTAATAGCAAAAGGGGCACAGCAATACATAGTAAGCCATGAACAAATGAAACAGAACCCGATGGCAAAAGGAAACAGATTTGTATTTTCATTCAACAATGACGTTCTTGCTTTCTGCCATTACTGGCTTGCGTTGGTAAGGTTGGAAGAAGGAAAGCGGGTTCTTGACAGTCTTAAAAATTTGCTGCCAAACGTATCGGAAGAATGTAAGAAAAAGACTACAAAAAATCTTACAGAATTCTGGGGAAAATTGGGAGGTATTTCGGTTGAATTTACCTCGTAACTGCTGTCCAGTATGCGGAAAGCTTTTGTTCATAGGTTTCGCAGAAAACATAGAAATAAAGTGTCGTAGATGCAAAACTTTGTGTAAGTTTAACAAGGATGACTGGAATAATTTAAACGAGGCCCAAAAGCGAACAAATGGATTGGACGAAACGTCCAAAACCACTTAACTTGGTGGTTGCTTTGAGGTTAAGGACGGAACTAAGCGGACCATTTACCGTGAATATGGCGTCCTACGTTAGGGATTTAAAAAGAACTTCGGAATGTGCTCAGTTCCGAACAATTCAATCCCAACATTGCCGAGAGCAAGTTTTACTTTTATTAGATGACTTAAATGTTAAAAAATAAACAAAAGACAAAGCAAGTTAGGGTTTTTGTAGTAGATGCAAAGGGAATGCAATGCTTGCCAACTACACCAAGGCGCGCAAGAAAACTACTTGAAGCTGGCAGGGCAAAAGTTTTACAAGTTATGCCATTCACAATTAGACTAAACGGGATTATTGAAAATCCAACAGGAAATTTTACCGTTGGAATAGACGATGGATCTAAATATGTCGGCGTTTCTATAGTTAATGAGCATACGCAAGAAGTGGTTTTTGTTGGAGAAATTAGACTAAGACAAGATGTAAGCAGAAAGATTATACAAAGAGCAATGTACCGACGAAATAGGAGAAGTCGCAAAATTAGAAATCGTCAACCAAGGTTCAATAACCGTAAACAGATGACCCCAACTCCATCTGCTAGGCAAAGAAAAGATTCAATTATTCGTTGGCTTAAAGACATGATGAAAAGGATTCATATAACCAGGGTAATAGTTGAAGAGGGAATGTTTGATACCTCATCAATGGCGGCTGGTCGTAAGTTATATGGAAATGAGTTCAATAAGTCTGAATGTGAAGGTGGAAATTGGAAGGCGAAGGTATTGTGGAGAGATGGACATACCTGTCAACATTGTGGTGTAAATGGCAAGCTGTATGTTCACCATATTATACAAAAGAAAGATGTTGGTTCAAATAGGGTGGCCAACGGCATAGCTCTATGCAAAAAATGCCATGAAGATTTACATAAAGGTTTGTGGAAACTTAATCTTAGACCAAAAAGTTTCCAGCATCCAGCACGACTAATGGCTGGAAAGACATATCTTAAAGAACAGTTGTCTGTGCTTGGTGTTGAAATAGACACTGTTTGTGGTTGGATGACAAGTTTGTGGCGAAGAAATATTGGACTTGAAAAAACTCATTCTAATGACGCAATATCCATTGTCTGCAAATGCTACCTTCCAATAATAACATCGTTGGACTGGAGAATTCAGCCAAGGAGAACTAAAATTTGGGAAAACAATCCAACTAAAACATGTAATGAAAAGAATGGGTTTAGACATTTTGATATCGTAAGGGCAGTTCATCGAACTAAAGGTGTCGTTTTTGGTTCTGTAAGAGCTTTATTGTCCGACAGGATGGCAATAAGAACAAAGGAAAGTGATAATTTTAGAGTTAGTTATTTTAAAACAAAGCTAATACAAAGACCAGGGGGTTTAGTATATTTTGCATAAACAAAAGAGGCCTCCTTCAAAGGCCCAGACTACATAGAAAAAGGTAGGAGGTAAAGTATTATGAGTTGTGGAAATATAGGAAAAGCAAGAAAACAACGGGTATTCGTGTGCATAGAAGATACTTGTGGAACGCTGAAGTTCCCTACACCTAGTACGGACTTCATTCTATCTGCCGGTAATGCCGCCATGAACCAGAAGCCAGCATTTGTTGACTCCCTTGAATTGAGTGATACGCTTGACGTGTTGGCTCAGTTCCAGAGTGCAACAGGCCCAGCAACATGGACAATTCCGATGTACCTTAGAATGACGGGTACGGTTGGAACTACAGAATATCCGCAGGGTGATGCGTTATTTCAGTCACTTCAGGGAAGCAGAAAATCAGCGACTACAGCTTCTTTGGATGGTGGAATACTCGCAGGTGGAGCAACCATTCTTTTAAAGGCGATAGACAACGGGCGGTTGCCTAAAGTTGGAGTGGTAACAATAGGAAGCGAAAAGATTTACTATGACACCTTGGCCCAGGGAAATAGTAGCACAACTGCAACACTGACTGGGTTGACAAGGGCTTACAACTCAACGTCTGCCGCAGCAGCTACAAGTGATACTATTGTAACTTTAACAAGCATTTTTTATCAGCAAGACACCGACAGCCCATCGGTCAGTATTTGGATTGAAGACGATCATTTGATTCGCGGGATTTCGGGAGCCACAGCGAATAACTGTGCCGTTACCATAAATAACGAAGGCGCTGTTATGTTTACGTTCAGCGGCGAAGGAATGGAAATGGTGTGGGCGGGAACAAGCGCATTGGCTACCTCTTCCATTGCAAGCGCAACGTCTATTTATGTTGACGATGGGGAGATATTCAAAGCAGGAGCATACATCTGGAATGAAACAAAGGCAGACAATAACTCTGGTGCTGGATATGAAATAAGTTCTGTTGTCGGAAACATATTGACCCTTGGAAGCATCGGCGGAATAGATTCAGCGTGGGCAACCGATGACGTAATAAAGGGTTATCTTGGAACAGAAACGTCCATAGGGACTGCGGTTGAAAGTAGACTTAGTGATGTGTATCTGAATGATGTGGCCACAAAGGTTCGTAGCATGGATTTAACTATCTCCGCTCCCAAAACCTACATCACTGATGAAATAGGCACATCCTATCCAGAAGCCTATATGGAAGACAAGCGTTCCATTACTGGTAGCCTTGGACTGTACTTACGGAAAGCAGATGTCCAGTATTTTTCTCAGGGCTTTGCTGGTACGACTAAAGAACTTGCTATTAAATTTGGCGATACGCAAGGTTATATAATGAGCTTGGTTATGCCAAGGGCACAGATAGAAGTTCCAGAAATAAGTCAGGACGGGGCGGCTCAGGCTATGGCAATAAATTACAAAGCCATGGGTCAAAATGGTGAAGATAGTTTGGATATAGTATTGAGATAATTGAATAAATGGGGGATAGGGCCATTCCCGAAAAGCGATACTCCAGTCGCCATCCCCCATTTCACAATGGAGACTATTGTGGAGGATAGTGATGACCAAAAAAGAAGTATCTGATCTTTTAAATGATAGCAACGATAACTATTATATTTATGCTTTATGCAGACCAAATGGAGAACCATTTTACATTGGAAAGGGAACCGTGAATGGGGCAGGAGTCCATAGGGTTTTGTCACACTGGGGAATGGGAGACAAAAAGGACAAAAACAAAATAAAGCATAAGATAATCAAAGAAATTAAAGCAGAAGGTAAGACCTTACGGTATAAAATTTTAAGGTTCTTTAAAAAAGAAGAAGATGCATTTACTTACGAAATCAAAAAGATTTTTTCCTATGGAAGGATTAATAACAATACCGGAATTCTTGCCAATCTCGATGACGGTGGACGTGGAGGTTATGGTGCAGTTTTTACTGAAGAAATGAGAACCGAGCAAAGCAATAGGGTTAAAAAGTACTATGAAGAACACCCAGAAGCTAGGTTACATAATTCAATAAAGACAAAAGAGTGGAATGCAAAACATCCAGAAGAGGTGCTTGAACGAACCAAAAAATGTGCAAAAACGAGTAGAACAGAAGGTAGCAGGGAAAAATCTAGGGTTGGTATACTATTGTTTTATGAAAAGAACCCAGAAATGAAAGAACACCTTGCAAACAAGACGAGGGAATGGGTTAGAAACAACCCAGAAAAAGAAGCTGAACGTAGAACAAAGGCAAAGGCAACACTATCATCGGAAGAAGAAAGAAAAAAGAATAGTGATCGTAGGAAAAGGTGGTTCCGGGACAACCCAGAAAAGGCTAGTCTAATGATTGATAAGAGCATTGCAACAAGGGCTAAACGAACGACCATTAGACTAAGATGTCTTGACTTTATAAAGAAACACGGAATAGACATAGTGGCCCCAGATGGAAGAACATCAATTTCTATCTGGCAAGAATTTGAAGAAAAGCTTTATGGTTTAGAGAAAACGATGTGTGTGGGATAAACGCTTAGCGGCGGCAAGATGAATCCCGGCATCTTGTATTCCCACACCGTTATTAACCACCGGGGAAGCACCAATGCTCACGAGGCAGTGATGCTCTATTTGGGAGAAATGTAATGAAATTAAGGACAAAGAAAACAGTTCAATGGTTAACTTTTTTACGCGACGGATTCGAGGCTAAGTTTCAAGTATCACCAATGACCGAATCAGAAAATGCAGACCTGTTGAAGGCGTGTAGAAAGTGGATTTGGGAAAAGAATCAGAGGATAGAAGACACACCAGACTAGCAATCTTTCAAAGCACAGAAGATTAAAAAGACTATCCTTGGTTGGGAAGGGGTAGAAAACGAAGATGGAATGCCCCTTGAGTGTACCGATGAAAATAAAATGTTGGTTTATAAGGGCGACCCCGAAGTAATAAACTGGTTGCTTGAACAGGCAGACAAGATTCTGGAATCAGGTTTAAAGGAAGAAGAGGAAGCGAAAGCAAATTTATAGAATGGGCTGAGTGGTATGGGGGAACCGCTAAAAAGAAAGGTTCCTCCTCAACACTCGATTGCAAGGAATGCAGGGAACTGTATGCTGCTTGGAAAGAAGAACCTCCTTGCGATGAATGCCCCAGACCAGACTATTTATTTCCAGACAATTATATTGCATGGAAGTTTTGGAATTGGTTGCATAGATACGGACGTGAATCATCATTTAATGGGCTTGCTCCAATTAAGATAGATTCAGCGATTGATTTATGCAGGGCACGGGATACTACATGGGAAGATTTTGAAAAGATTCTTCTGATTGAAGAAACTTTATACCCAAAATTACTGGAACCACGTGAGGGTCGAGAAAATGAAAAGCCGAGCAAACCTAAAAAGTAGCTGGGCTTTTTTGTGGAGATGCCATGGCAGGCGTAAGATTCAGCATTGATACATCTGGAGTTTCAACCGGGGCGAACAAGATAGTTAAAGAACTTGAGCGAATAGGCACCGCTGCGTTAAAGGCTGAAACCCAAATAAAGAAACTAGAAGCATCAATGGGAATCAGTGGAGCTAAGATGCAGGGGACTGCAACTGCAATCCAAAAAACCACTGGAGTTACAAACCAGTATGGTTATGCGCTTGAAACAGCAGCAGCAAAGCAGAAAAAACTAGCAGCAGCCACTCAAGCTTCACACGAAAAGTTAATCACTTTTGTCCGTACAGTTGCCTCTACTGCTGCAACGTTAATGATTTTGGACAGAGCACTCCAGACCATAGGAAGGGCAATGTCGGTTGGAATAGAATTCCAACAAAGTGTTGCAGAAGTTGGTGCTGTAGCTAGGGCTACTGTTCAAGGTTATGCAGATATTGCAGAAGCCGCTAGAAAGGCAGGAAGGGAAACAATCTGGTCTGCTGCTGAAGCTGCTGAAGCCCTTAGATATCTTGCAAGGGCGGGTTTTACGGTAGACGAGGCTATAAAAGCACTTTCAGACACCCTTGCCATAGCACAAGTCGGGGAACTTGATTTAGGAAGGGCAACAGATATAGTTAGCGACACACTTCGTGCATTCAACCTTGAAGTTTCCGACCTTACAAGAGTGGTAGATGTTTTTACTGGTACGATAACTCGGTCAAATACAGACGTTGAAATGATGGCCGATGCAATGAAGTTTGCTGCACCGCTTGCGGCTCAATTGGGATATGAAGTAGAACAAGTATCGGCCATGATAGGAATACTTTCTCAGTCTGGTATCAAGGCTGGTATTGCTGGTCGTGGATTGCAAATGGCTTTTGTCAAAACAGCAGCAGCGGCTAAAAAACTTGGCCTTTCCATGAACGCAGACTTGATAGACGTATTAAAAGCGTTGAATGAACAACAGATAAGTGCGAACGAAATAGCCGAAATGTTTGATGTAAGAGCACTTAAGTCTGTCCTAGTGCTTAAAAGCAATGTTTCACAATATGAAAATTTCCTTAAAACACTTCAAAATGTTAATGGTGAAACTCAAAGATACGTTGATTCGTTGGACACCGTTCAGGTAGCGCTCAAAAAATATGTTTCAGTTGTAAAGGATTACCTGATAGGTGCATTTGACTTATACGAAGACAGGATTAAAAAAGCACTTAAAAACGCCACTACGTGGATTAACGATAACAAGGACGCCCTATACTCACTAACAACGACAACTGTTACATTTATGGAATACGCCATTAAGGTTGGCGGCGCCTTTTTATTGTGGAAGACAGCAACAAAGCTTCTTAATGCCGAACTTTCCATTACGGGAAATCTTATGACCGGAATAATGTTAGCAGGGGGCGGTGCTGCTGCCGGTGGTTTGGGTAAATTTGCTTCTGCAATAAGGGGAATCGGGCTAGCAATAGCAAGTCTTGGCCCGGTGTTCTGGGCTTTTGTTCTAGCGATGGGCACAAAGGAAGCCATCAACATATACATACATTATGATGAAAACAAACAGGAAAGAGAACGGATAGAAAACGAAATAGAACAATTAAGACAGACAGATGTAACTGTTATGCTTAATATAATGGAAAAGAACCCACAGTTCTTCGATAATGTATTAAGTAAAGCAAAGAAATTTGTTTCAGAAACAGAAGCTAAAATATCTGCTGCTAAGCATACAATGGGGTGGATGGTAGAGCAAGATTCTAGTGCCACCGGAACTTCTATATATCAGAAATTAGAAGAAGATGTGGCATCTTTAATTAAGGAAGTAAACAGATATAAAGAAGTAATTACAAAACTTGAAGCAGCGGAATATGTTGCAAAGGGAAACCTAGGCCCCGTTGGTGCAAGAGATGAACAGCAGGCGATAGAATACAAGGCAATGATGGCAAGAAAGGTTGAAGTCGCTAGGCAAACTGAAAAACTAATAAACGATTATGCCGATGAAAGTTATAAAGAAAAAGTAAGACTTACTGAAAAATACACAGAAGAAATAACCGCCATCGGAAGTGAATACGCAAAGGCAGACCAAGAAGTACAAAAAGCAATGATAGAACAGGCGGTTCAGCGTGCTATTGCAAGGGCTGCTGCTGAAAAGAAAGCCCTTCAAGACATAGTAACTGAAACCGAAAAGGCGTGGGCTGAAGAAGGAAAAATAAATGAAAGAGGCTGGGAGGCATATCTTAAGGGCGAAGAAACTGCAAGAAAAGAAAGCGAAAAACTGAAGGAAGATTTTGATGAACAATATCAAAGAATCATAAAGGGTGATACTCAGTTTGAATACGATGAATATGTAGAAAGACTTAACAATTATTTAGAATATATGCAGACTGAATACAAAATTACAGCAGAAGTTGCCGAAAAAATAAGAAGGGTTATGTTGGATGCTTATGTGGCAAAGCAGGGAGACACCACGGCAGATGATCTTGCTAAAAAGGCTAGTTATTACAAAGACTTGATTGGATTTGAAGAAACATATCACGACAAGATGTTAGAACTTATTGAAGTACGTAGGAAGGCAGATATTGCTGCTGGCGAGGAAGTAACAGCCGCAAATGCTAAGGCGGTTAAGTCAAGGAACGCTTTAGCGGAAGAGATGTATAATAACGAAATTTCTCACATTGAAAGTCAGTGGGCTGGCTATTCAGACATGTTTGAGGGGTTAAGCCAACTTTATGACGAAGACAGCAGCGCTAGAAACAGGCTACACGACATAGCCATGGCCTTTCAAGTTGCAGAGCAGGCAATGCTTCTTGCTACTGCCGTAAAAGCCGCAGTGGTGGCTATTACAACTCAAGGCTCTGGCGACCCCTACACCGCATTTGCACGTGTTGCTGCAATGACTGCTTTAATGGCTACAACACTTTCAAAGGCTGGCATATCCTTTGGCGGCGGTGGGGGTGGTGGTTCGTCAGCATCTTCTCTTACTGCAAGCACCGTTCTTGGTGCTGAAGCTGGTACGGGTAGTGAATCAACCACAAAATCATGGGAACTTCTTGAAGATACCTACAATATGGAATACAGAGAATTGTCTGGTATCTATAATGAAATGAAGGATCTGAATCAGAATATCACTGGCCTTGTGTCCTCTATTTTCAGGACTGGCGGAGTTGATGATTTTCAAGTTTCATCATCTACTATTGGAAGCATGCAATCTGCATGGGACAAATTTAATAAGTTATCGTATCTTGGATTTGATAAGGTTCTTGATACACTGACATTTGGGTTTACATCATGGGCAAACAAGATCGTATCTAATTTTGTTGACAGCATCTTTGGTGGTGGTACAACTAAGAAGGTCACTGGTTCTGGCCTAGCAACTAACGCAGCCACCATCGCATCTCTTCAGGAGGGAGGGGGAATCGGCGCTCAGCAATTTGTTGATATCAAAAAAACTACAGAGGGCGGATGGTTTAGTTCTGACAAGACAGAGAGATATACAAAATATTATGAACTTGACGAAGATGTTTCCCGCCTCTTAGATCAGGTCTTCCAGAATATTGGTTCAACCCTTATAGAATTAACCACTTCGCTTGGAACTGATATGGAAGCTACCCTTAACTATGTCTTTGAAGGTGGAAAACTTGACCTCAAGGACTTAGACGCTGAAGGCGTAAACAAGGCATTAACTGAATATTTCTCAGCAATTGGTGATACGGCAGCAGGAGCTTTGTTCGGTGACTTGATAGGGGTTTATCAGCAGGTTGGAGAGGGGTTGCTAGAAACGGCAACTAGACTTGTTGTTGATAAGGCTATTGTAATTGATACCTTGGGAATGATCGGGCAATCGTTCACCGGAACAATCCCAGAAATAATAGGTTTTTCGGAATCTATCATAGGGATAGCTGGAGACCTTGAAACTTTTCGTGAAAATGCTGAATCATATTACGATAAATTCTTTACGGATGCAGAGAAACAACTCCGTATCCAAGAACAGTTGACGGGAACCTTCACAGACTTGAACATGACGCTTCCATCCACAAGAGATGGATTCCGGTCACTTATAGAAGGTCTTGATTTAACTACCGAAAGTGGAAAAGAGGCACTTGTTGTTCTGCTTTCAGCATCGGAGGCGGCTGATACTTACTATTCTAGTATTGAAGATATTACGTCAGCGATGATGTCCGCTACGGAAGATATTATTAGTGCGCATGAATTATCTGATTATGATTTGTTAATTAAAAACGCCACCGATTGGAGAGACACACAATTGGACGCATGGGCTTCTATTGAAAGTTCCATGGATGCAGACACATATATAGCTGGAATAGACCGCATTGGGATAGCTTTCGGATATATGGTTGGAGACATAGAACAAGACGTGATAGATGCAGCCAATGCTATCCAAGCTGAAATTAATGCATCCGCAGCATCGTTGGCCAATTCACTTGCATCTTCCATGGGGTCTATGAAGTATGGCCAAAGTTACGGGTATGCTGAAACCCTTGCTGCAAACCTACAGAACATAGCTTCAATGACTGGACTTCCGGTTGAATATCAGCAATACCTTGTTGAACAGGCAACAGACTATTACGATATGCAGATGGCAGCGCTTGCAGCATCACAGTCGGCAGCAGGTGCATCGGAAAGTACTGCAAACTATGCCAAGGAAACAGCCCAAACACAACTAGATGCACTTAAAGAACTTGAATCGACGATAGGAACATGGAAAGATACATACGATGATATAGCTGCACAGGTATTGGGATATAGAACAACTACCGCCAATCCACAGGATGCAATCGAACGGTTAGGGATAGCCAAAGGTGCAATTACAGACCTTCTTGGTGGGCAGACTGCCGCAGAATATGTTGCTTCATTTGGTTCTGTTGAAGATCAAGCACAAGCAGCCAAAATACTTCAGGAGCTATATGATAATTATCTTTCACTAGCGCAGGAAGCGTATCAGCGACCATCAACAGAATATCAGACCATTTATGCTGAAACAATAGCCGAACTTACAAGCATAATGAGCTATATGGAAGACTATGCAAATCTTGAATGGGATGTTGCCATTGACCAATTAGACGCACTAAGGGAAATAAGGGATGCAATCGAAGCACTAGAACTAATCGTTAACGTTGATGGTGGAACTGGAGGCGGTGGAGGCGGTGGTGGAGGCGGTGGCGGTGGTGGCGCTGAAATTGAAATGCCAGCGTGGTTGTCAAGCCAATGGGAAGCAATTACCAAAGCATACCAAAAAAACCTAGCTACTGGCGAAGTTGGACAAACCTATGATGTGTCTGCACAGTGGGGCCAAGGAGCAATGGAAAAGTTCTATGAAGGCCACATTATGTCACTGTCAATTCCTGGTCAAGAAACAATGTGGTTCACTCCAGATGACACTATTTGGGACATCTTTAAAAAGTATCCAATAATAGCAGAGGGCTGGGAAAAACAGTTCGGCGGTTATGCCCTAGGTACTAATTATGTACCCGAAACTGGACTTGCTTATGTCCATGAGGGTGAACAAATCATTCCTGCCGGATACGACTATCCAGAGCTTGCAAGTGGAGGAATTGAAGTCAACTTTAATATTAATATAACTGGAAACGATAAACCTAAAGAAGTGGCAAAAGAAGTAAGGGCAGAAGTTGAAAGTTTCATGCGGTCTTCTTTGGGAAGAAAACTAACACAGCAAACGGCTAGAGGTCATTAAATGGCAATCTTCACTTCAGGAGATATAATAACAGTATCGTCGGCAAACATTACAGCAGCATCAACAGCTACGGGCTTTGCTGCCGCTAACGTTATGAACCACGGAAGCCTTAAGCGAAGATGGCGCATGGATTCCGCCAGCATGTCTTCGATAACCCCTGTAATGTATTTTGATATGGGTGCTGCGAAAACAGTATCAGCAATTGTCTTGGATGATGTAAACTTTGATAAATGTTCTATACTAGGACACGCCTCAAGCCTTTCAACTGATTGGTCTGGAGCAACGTTTGCAACAACGGGGATAACCATAAGCAAAGACACCCAAGTAAACAGATACAAATCTTATATCCCGTTGGCATCCTTTAATTATAGGTTCTTGGCAATATGCATTCCAGAAACGGCGACTGCGGTTGGAGACTATACAAGTAAGTGGGAAATTGGCAGGGTTGGAATACTTGATTCTGGTAATGAAATGACTACTAACATGAGCGAAGGATATGAACGTGGTGCTGAAAGGGCGTATGAAGACCTTGAATTGAAGTCAGGACACGTTGAAAGGACAGAGCGTGGGCCAATAAGGTGGGTAGGGACGCTTATGTTTGGCAAGAGAAGCCTTACTTCAGAATCAGACCTTACAACACTTAACAATACGAATATATCTGATACGATTATTTTTTATGAAAATAATTGCATTACAACTGATACATCAAAAGTATATTTCTGCTTAAGGGATGACAACTATAAAGGAACATACACAATTCACGATATTATAACCGGAAGTTCAATAAGACTTAGAGAACGGATATGAATCTTCTATGTAATATAAGTAGGTCTTCTGATGTTTTAAGAATAGCCATAGAAGGTGGCCATCTTGAAGCATATTTCACTACGCCCGAAATCGAAATATTAACAACACCAGAAGGCGTTATTCTTACTGGCCCTCCAACGGAATATCGTGGTGACATAATTGAAGACGTTGAAATTTCACGTTCGATTCCAAACCTATTTTATGGAGTAGTCGAAACAGAACCAATAACCATTCCGATAGCCAATGCCGATAACGGTGTTGACCCAACATGGGATGAAATAGCGGCAGAAGAAGAATTGCGTGGACTCAACGCAACAATTGACAGGGAAGACCTGACGCACGTTATTGCTGGAAAGATAACAAATTATACTCTAGGGTTACAGTCATCTATAACCATCGAACCAAGGGATGATGATATTTTTGAAACGCTCATTCCTGCCGGAATTGTCACTACTG
>Ga0172381_10004141_pt1 | contig 15080 bp, 19 predicted proteins | sample Leawel6488metaG_FD_119754 | JGI IMG/M metagenome (GOLD analysis project Ga0172381, IMG submission 119754) | Leachate microbial communities from a municipal landfill in Southern Ontario, Canada - Leachate well 64-88 metaG | ecosystem: Engineered > Solid waste > Landfill > Unclassified | place...
CCGAACTTCTATTCCCGATTCGTCGGGTCTAAAATGGTAGCGGGTAACCCCCGTCATTCGTGAGAAAGAGGTGCGAACAGAGACGCTTCAATCGAAAGAAAGAAGCACCCTTCGGGGTGAGCTTTAAGAGTAATCTTAAGGATGAAACGGCTAAATCCTTACCTAGAAGCAAGAACAAATCCCGCAAGGGAAAAAAGTAGTTCGCTTGAGGCGAAGAGCAATCTTTGTCCCAGATAGATGACTGTTTAAAACAGAATTCGGCTTACGGGTTTGTTAAGGTATCTAAAAACCGCAGAACGCGGTTTTTTTGTTACATAAAATAAGACCCAACACAATATTGCATTAGGTCTTTATTCAACAATCTCCGCAATGATAAACATTGCATCTCAAGGACTTCTTCATTAATTGGCCGCTGATTTATTTTTAGCCGAATTAACAACGTCCTGATTGAAATCAGATAGATCTGATTCAATGCTTTCGGAGTAGGCAGCATAGATTATCTGTACTCCCTGGTCGTTAAACTGTCTTTCCATTTTTTTCACCTCTAAATGAGCTTTCAAAAAAACTGACTCCCTATGTGAGTCAGCTTTGGTTTATTGATAATAATTATATCTAGTTATTGTCGGCAAGCCAAAATTGACTCAAAGATTGAGGTTTTTTCGTAAAGAAATAGGTTTTATTAATGCGATTAATCATAATTTTGTCTTTCACTATTGAAGACGTAAAACTCTCTATTTTGTTACACCAATCTTAGCTGCCAATTCAACTAAGCGACAGGAATAAGCCCATTCATTATCATACCAAGCCATAATTTTAACCATATTTCCGTTAACTTTAGTATATTCACTGTCAAATACCGAAGAAAAGGAATTACCTTTAAAATCAGAAGAAACTAAAGGATTATTTTCTACAAAAAAGATTCCTTTCATTTCCCCTTTGTTTGAATATTTTTCAAAAACTGCATTCACTTCTTCAACTGTTGTTTCTTTCTTAAGTTCACAAACTAAATCAACTAGTGAAACAACTGGAGTTGGAACTCTAACTGCCATTCCATCCATCTTTCCTTTAACACTAGGAACAACCTTGCCAATTGCTTTCGCTGCACCAGTTGAAGTAGGAACAATGTTTTCTGCTGCTGCTCTAGCTCTTCTTAAGTCTTTGTGTGGCAAATCTAAAAGATTCTGATCATTAGTATACGAATGGATTGTGGTCATAAAACCCTTAACAATTCCGAATTCATTTTCAAGAATCTTCACTACTGGAGCCAAACAATTAGTTGTACATGAACCCATGTCTAATACATTCTCTCCTTTGTATTCATCAATATTAATTCCTAAAAGATATGAAGGAATATCATCATCTTTAGCAGGAGCCGAGATAATAACTTTCTTTGCTCCAGCAGTAATATGCTTAGTCAAACCAACTCTATCTCTAAACACTCCTGTACATTCTAAAACAACGTCAACTTTTAAATCTTTCCAAGGAAGCTTTTCTGGATCTTTTTCTGCTAACATCAATATTTTCTTTCCTTTAACAATCATGTAATCCCCTTCTAGTTTAACTTCTCCATCAAAAACTCCGTACGAAGAATCGTATTTAAACAAGTGAGCTAGGGCCTTATTCTCCGCCAAATCATTAATAGCGACAATTTCTACATCTAAATTGTTTTGCATTACTGCTCGAAGAGAACATCTGCCAATTCTTCCAAATCCATTGATTGCTACTTTTACTGCCATATTTTTATTTATTTAAACTTATTGATTTTATACTTTGACCATACTCTTCATTGCTAATATTACCATTAGCTAGCAATCTATTCAACCCAGCATAGTATTCTTCTTGTATCTGAGAAACAGGAAGAGCAATGTTATATATTCTTATTTCATCAATTAAACCAGATTCATAACGACAAACAGACCCATTGCATCCTCTGCCAACCACAAAGGGAGATGTAGTATCAGAAAAACTATTAGTCGTTTTTGCAATTGCCGTACCTCGTACTCCATTTTTATAAACATAACTATTTGTTCCGTCTGCAGTCCAAACAAAAAAATTCCAGCCATCATTATCTATGCTAACTGTATTGACAGGATAAATATCAGCGGTTCCAGAACTAACCCAGGAATAAAAACTTAATAGCGTCCCTGATCCATATATAGAATATTCAAACGGACTAGCTGCACCATTTGTTTTTCCTAAAACCGCTATATTACTAGCAGCAGAAGCTCTTTTCATCCAAAAAGAGAAAGTAAAAATATTATTAGTAAAAGAAAAAGCAGCTTGATCTCCAAAAGAAATATTATCACTATTTGTTCCATTAAAACTATAACAAGAACCATAAACACAATCTGTGGTAATTGCTGTTGCTCCCGTTATTGTTCCTACAGGAATAGCTCCCCAAGTATCATTTGCATTACCATCTAGCTTAAATTCAGCAACAGTGTTCATCATCATTGTATTTCTAAGAGAATTAGAAAATACTTGTGCTTTAGCAATATTAGCCTTTTGTGTTACTCCGCTCATCGAAACAACAATTAAACCGGAAAGAATTCCGATGATAGCTATCACCACTAATAGTTCAATTAAAGTGAAAGCTTGTTTAATTACTTTGTTCATTAATCTTCTATTTTTAATAACTCACAAATCTTTTTTCTATCAAAACCAACAATGAATTCTCCATTAATATCGGTTACAGGAACAGTTGTTTGTTTTGTTTTCTGAATCATTTCTTCTTGAGCTTCTAAGTCTGAAGAAACATCAATTGATTCTACTTCTACTCCTTTTTCTTCCAAAAATCTCTTCAAAGCGAAACAATAAGGACAAATCGGGGTTGAAAACACTCTTACTTTAGCCATGTTATTATATATTATTTAATCTTTTCCTCTATTTTACACAATCTATTATACTTTACCAATCTTTCTCCTCGACACGGGGCTCCTGATTTAATATAATCGGAAGAAATGCCAACTGCTAAATCAGCAATGAAACTATCGCAAGTATCTCCCGAACGGTGAGAAACAATTGTCTTATATCCTCCTTCCTTGCACAATTTGGCTGCTTTTAATATTTCTGTAACTGTTCCAACTTGATTGATTTTCAAGATTGCTCCATTGCAAGCTTTTCTAATCTGTGATTCTTTAATAATATCGGGATTACTGGCTAATAAATCATCACCGATAATCATAATCTTCTCTCCTAGCCTGCTAGTTATTCTTTCAAATCCTTTCCAATCATCTTCTGATAAAGGATCTTCGATGCCAATAATGGGATAATTATTAACTAAATCAGCGTAATAGTTAAGCATGTCGGTAGTAGAATAAACTCCCATTCTTAAACTATAATATCCCTCTTCCATGTTTTTGTCTTTTTTGTAAAACTGGCTAGCGGCCACATCTAATATTATTTTAACTTTTGAGGCATAATCAGAATCTTCAATTGCTTTTACAATCAATCCTAAAGCAACTTCAGGAATTTCAATTGGCGGAGCAAACCCTCCCTCATCTCCCACATTAACTGGATAATCAGGATAATTTTCTTTTAATATTTTCTTTAATTGATAATATACTTCGGAACCAATCTGTAATGAATCCTTAAAACTTTCTCCTTCTGGGGTAATCATAAACTCTTGGAAATCAAGTCCATTATCAGCATGAGCTCCTCCATTAATAATATTAAAAGAAGGACGAGGCATTTTTAAATCATTATTGCCAAATAATTCAGCAATATATTCATATAATTCAAGATTCTTAGCTTTAGCTCCTGCTCGGCAAACAGCCATCGAAACTCCAACGATACCATTACTTCCTAAGTTATACTTACCATCAGTTCCATCTAAATTAATCATTGTTTCATCAATTTCTTTTTGATTAACACAATCCATTCCTATTAGTTTAGGAGCAATAATTTCATTCACATTTCTAATTGCTTTCAAAACTCCCTTACCTCCGTATCGATGTCCACCATCACGCATCTCATATGCTTCTTTTATTCCTGTTGAAGCACCAGAAGGAACCTCAGCAACAAAAACTCCCTCTTCGGTCGTACATTCAACTTCAATAGTTGGATTTCCTCTTGAATCAAGTATCTCTCTTGCTTTGATGTTTTTAATTAAGCTCATTTTTTGCAATTAAATTATTTATTCTTGAGATATATTCTTCTTCATCTATAATACCATTATTTAGCATTTTGTTTAACCCTAAATAATAATTTTCTTTGATTTGTGAAGTGGAAATAATTGAATCATAAATTCTAAGATTATCTATTAAAGAATAAGCGTAGGTACCTATTGCTAAAGTGCTAGATGGATATAATGGATCTACACTCGAACTACTAATTCCATACGCATCTTCTTTCCCGTCAATATATATCTTGGCACTTAAAATATCTGTTCTGGCACTTCCAATGATAACAAAATACCAATGGTGCCATTTTCCGTCAGCATAATTGGTTGATCCATATCTATAATTAGCAGTATTCAAATATATTAACGGCTTATTAGTAGCGCCATGAGTAATATTAAATCTAGGGCCGCTATACCAAGCTATTAAAGTTCTGGTTGAACCACCCGCAGCACTATCCATTTTAGCCCAAGCTTCAATACTATAGTCTCCGCTTATACTTGGAGAAGCTCCATTAATATAATCTTCTGAAGAATCAAATTGAATGCAATTCTTATAAACACAATCTGCTTCTGTTTTCCAGATAGGAAGATGACTAGCTCCAACTAATGTACCGATATTATTATTCCAAGAATCAACAGTTGTTGTTCCAGACCCTTCATCAAACTTCCACTCAGAAACAAGGCTCAACATTAATGAATTTCTTAGTGAGTTAGAAAAGACTTGCGCTTTAGCAATTGTAGCTTTCTGAGTTACTCCGCTCATTGAAACAACGATTAAACCAGATAAAATACCAATGATGGCTATTACCACCAATAATTCAATTAAGGTGAAAGCTTGTTTAATTAGCTTGTTCATTAATATGTTTATAAGCGTTCATTGCTGCCACTGCTCCCTGACCACAGGCAACAACAATTTGCTTTACTTTTTGAGTATTAACATCTCCGACAGCAAACAATCCGGATGTTTTAGTTTCAAAAGTTTCAAAATTAACAACAATTTCTTTTCTTTTATTTAATTCTACCAAATCTTTTAAAAATGAAGTAGCAGGAACGTATCCAACTTGAACAAAGACACCTTGAACATCAAGCGTTTTCTCTTCCTCTGTCTTTCTATCTTTATATATAATCTGATTGACGAATCCATCTCCTTTAATTTCTTTTAGTTCTGAGAAAATTATTATTGATATCTTTCCAATTACACAAACCTTATCTTGATTTTCTTTTCCGCACCTCACTGTTTCTCCGTATTCTAAGATATATATTTTCTTAGCATAATTACTTAAGAATAAAGCGGCCTCAAATCCTGCTTCCCCTCCGCCAATAATCGCTACCTCTTTATTATTAAACAATGGTCCATCGCAAGTAGTACAATAACTAACTCCGCGTCCCAAGAATTCTTCCTCTCCTTTAACATTCAATCTTTTTGGTTCAGCGCCAGTAGAAATAATTACTGTTTTTCCTTCAACTGTTTTTCCTTCTTTAGTTTGAATGATAAAGATATTGTTTTCTTTTTTTAATTCTACAACCTCATCATTCAAAACTTCCACTCCTTTGTGCTTCATTTGATCTTCAAATTTAGCAATTAATTCAAAACCAGAGATTTTTTCAAATCCTGGATAATTCTCAATATCAACTGCTTTGTGGGTCATTTGTCCACCAAATTCCTTAGTAATAACTAAGGTTTTCATTTTTTGTCGGGCAGAATATATCCCCGCGGTCATTCCCGCTGGACCGCCTCCAATAATGATTAAATCGTATTGCATTATAGTTTTATTTCCTTTAAAAAGTCTTTAATTTTAGGACCGAATTCAGGATGATCTAAAGCTAAAGTCAAAAATGATTTAAACCAAAGCATCTTATTCCCACACTCAAGCCAGTCTCCTTTTATCTCGTATCCATAAATTGCTTTTCCTTCTTCGGCCATCTTTCCTAAGACTTGAGTAATTGAATAATCTTTTTGCCTCATTGTTTTGTCATTAGAAAATCTTTCAAAAACATCAGGAGTCAAAATCATTCTTCCAATCATCGCTAAATCAGATGGAGCCTCTCCTTTTGGTTTCTGAACCATGCCTTTGATTTTGTAGAAGCCATTGGCAATCTTTTCAACATCTACTACTCCATAGCTAGAAATCTTGTCTTTGGGTAACCTTTTAAGAGCAATAACTGGTCTTTGGCAAGTCTCGAAGACCTCTTTTAATTGTTCAAAGCCTGACTGTTCTTTAGAATAAATAATATCATCGCAAAAGAAAATTCCTACTGGCTCACCTTTTGCAAAATCTTTAGCAGCGTAGATGGCATCAACATCTCCAGAGGGCTTCTTTTGAATAACTGATGAAAACTTAATCTTTTTCAATACTTCTTTTAATCCATTAAGCATGGATAATTCTTCTTTCTTATTATTCTCCATTAAAAGCTTTTCTAAATCAGAATTTTCTTTAAAATAACTCATTACATCTTTCTGATTCTTTCTGACCACGAATTGTATTTCTTCAATTCCTCCCCTTAAAGCTTCATCTACGTTGTAGTGCACCAATGGCTTATCAACCAAAGGAATTAATTCTTTAGAAATAACTTTTGATAAAGGCAAAAATCTAGTTGCCATTCCCGCGATAGGAAAGATGGCCTTTTTAACTGTTTTTTTCATATTATTTTTTTTGTTTTCTTAAGAATGCCGGAATTTCAAATATCTTTTCTTCCTCTTCTTCCTTCTCCTCTTCTTTCATTTCGGCCTCTTTTATTTCCAAAGCTGACCTTCTTACCTCAACGTTTTCTTCCTTCTTCTCTTCTTTCTTTTCTGATTTAGTTTTTTGTTTCTTAACTTTCTTTGTTGCTGCTTTTTCTTCCTTAACTGCCTTCTTTCCTCCTTTCTTTGTTTTAACTGTCTTCTCAATTTCTGAAGAGGTAGCCAAAATAGTTACTCTAATTTCATTCTTTAATTTAGGATTCTGAGACAAGCCAAAAATAATCTTGGCATTAGGTGCTAATTCACCAATCTTCTCACTGATTTGAGATAATAATTGAAGTGACAAATCTTTTGAAGCTTCGATATTAAACATTACATTGTCTGCATTTTCAAAGCGATATTCTAAAATAGGATTCTTTAATAAATTCTTAGAAATATCTTCCGCGGTTTGATTTGATTTTCCTTTAGTAAAGTTAAGGTAGGCAATCTTTCTTTTTCCTTCTAGTATTGTTCTAATGTCAGCCCAATCAATATTAATCAAGCCCGGGGAATAAACAGTTCTTAATAGTCCCTCTAATGATTCAGCTAGTTTGTCGTTTAAAAGATTCAAAGAGTCAGAAAAAGAAACTTCTTCTTTAGTTAAAGAAAAAATCTTCTCATTAGGAAGAACCATGAAAGCATTAAGGTTTCCCTTAATCACTTCTAAAGCTTTAATAGACATATCCATTTTCTTCTTTCCTTCAAAAGAAAAAGGAGTGGTAAAAATACCTAAAGTATTTAAACCCATTTCTTCAGCCATCTTAGTCAAAACGGGAGTTGCTCCAGTTCCAGTACCTCCACCTAAAGAAGAAATGAAAATATACAAATCTTTATCATCGGAAAACAAGCTTTTCAATTTCTCAATATCCTCTTTCGCTGCCTTCTCTCCCACCTCAGCATCCCTTCCCGTTCCCAGCCCTCTAGTTAATTTATTTCCAAAAGAAATAGTCTTTAATGTTTTTGGTAAAGACTTCAAAGCTTGATTGTCAGTATTTAAAGCCACAAATTCAATTTTTTGCGCAGAAAAATCTTTTAATTTCTTTAAAAGCTCAGCGATAATATTACCTCCTCCGCCACCGATTCCAATAACTTTAATCTTTACCCTCTTCCCAGTTGATTCTGTTTCAACTTCTTTCTTTAGGGTTACTACCTTCTTCTCTTGTTTGGTTTTTTTATTAATTTTTTTCATTTTATTAATTATACCCCCTTATCCCTCTATTTTCAATTTGTCCATGGCTTCCTTGAATTCTTCATCAGAAACATTGATTTTACCCATTACCGCACATTCAAAACAAATAGTGTCGTCTTTTCTTCTTGGGACAATGTGTAAATGGAAATGAAAAACCGATTGTTCAGCATGTTCTCCTGAAGCATGGTAGAAATTAACTCCGTCAACTCCTAAATTGTCCTTCATTTTCTGAGCAATCTTTTTGGTAACTGTACCTATTCTTTCTAAATAATTATCTTCTATCTCAAAAATATCCTTAAAGTGTTTCTTAGGAATAACTAAAGTGTGACCTTTGCTCATTGGACTAATATCCAAAAAAGCCAAGACTAAATCATCTTCATAAATCTTGTAACTTGGAATCTCGTTGTTTATTATTTTGCAGAAAATACAATCTTCCATATGTTTGACAATTATTATTAATTTATTATACTAAATTTGACCTTAAAAGTCACGAATTCTAGAGCTTAGGGACCACTTCATTGTGGCCTCTTTTGCATACTATCTCTCTCTTCCAGCAAATAAAATCTCTAATTTTTTGAATATCGAAAATAAATAACCCATTTTTTACCAAAGAAGAAAGCTCTTTAGAAATCTTTATTGACCTTTTGATGAAGAATTAATTAAAATGTCATATAAATGTTTTGGTACATTAAAATATTGATATATATCACCAGAAATAAATTCCACTTCTAAAATTAATGATTGAGAATCATATCCAATTGAACGTATATCTGACGATGATACTGACAATCTGTCCATAATTTTATTTTGCTAATACGCCACAAGAAACAGCAACGTTTAATTTATTAACTGCCTGAGGTAATCCTTGTTCATCAGTTAAAATAGATATTTTAATCATGCAAGCATTATTTTCTCTGCTGTAATATGATATGCCTGACAAGTCAGTTCCCATTTCAAAGAAATCAATCTTGAAACCATTATCTTCAAAGTATTTCCTAACCGCATCTGATTGATCATTAGTAATATTTAGAGCCACATATCCCATCCCTTTAATTTCCTGATTGTCTCCACTCTCGTATTTATAAGTAAACTGTTGTTCTTTAATATTAGAAAAATCTATCTGCGTATCTTGTTTAATGCTATTCAAAAGATTAAAAGCTGGATTAGCAGATAATCCCCCGTTAATAAAAACAAAATAGATAGCCAAAATAACTAGAATGAAAACAGTAGCAATAAATAATATGTCTTTATTCATAGATTTTAAAAATATTGCCTAGTTCCAAAGAAAGCGAATAATCCGAATAAAGCAAAGAAACCATAGCCAATTCCTGGAATCAAACCGACTAAGCCAAATAATCCCAAAAATCCCACCTTCCACAAATCACTAGGCTCCTTAGTGATAATGAATTCCATCGTACTATAGATAAAAGCAACGACAGTGACGATAATTGATAACAACAAAAGAAGCAAAGAAACCAATTCTTGTCTATCATAAATAAGGTTAAATAAACCATGGATAAGGGCTAAACTAGCCGTAACTAGAGATGATATATAAACTTGGCTTAATCTTTTAGTTATTGTCATATATTTAATTTATTTTATTGTTCGGAAGTAGGGACTCGAACCCCAATTACCAGGGCCAGAACCTGGTGTCCTACCATTAGACGACCTCCGAATATATCTACTTTTTACCATTAAAAGAATCAAAAATCAATAGAAGGAATTCTTCAATTCTAGAAGATTATTAGTGTTTATTCATGTTTAATCTCTTAGATATTTTCTAACTGCAAAATATGAAGAAAGTAATCCAAGACCAAGTCCAACCAATAACTCTAAGAACATGACATCGATGATGTTAGCTTTAAAGAAAGCTAAACAATCAAAGCCCATAAACAAGGTGGTCATTTGGCTGTTTAAAGCGAATAGGACGATGGTTAAAAGCATGAATGATATTACAGAGGCAAAGAACCCGCAAAGCCCTCCCTGGACTAAAAATGGGCCTCTAATGAAGCTATTCTTAGCCCCAACTAGCCTCATTATTTCTATTTCTTCTTTCTGGGAATAAATACTTAATCTTAAAGTATTGAAAGTAATAATCACCGCAATCAAAGAAAGGAAGATGGTTAAGAATAATCCTAGGATTTGGACGCTCTTCGTTAATTCAGTCAATTTTTCTATCATTACTCCTCTCTTATAATCATTGACTTCACTAATTAAATCTTTGTATTCATCTTTCGCTAAATATTCAGAAACTTCTTTGTATTGTGAAGCTTCTTTAGTTTGAATTCGAAGTGATGGTAAAAAAGGATTAGTTCCTAATAAACTCAATGCTTCCATATACTGATCTCCTTCGTGAGAAGTGACAAAAGCATCATAAGCATCTTCCGAAGAAATGTAATCTACTTTCTTAACTTGATCTAAAGTTAATAAACTATCTTTAATTCCTAAAATTGTATCTCGCTCCACATTTGCTTTAAAGGTAACTGAAATATCAATCTTGTCTTCTAACTGCTGACTTAGATAAGAAACTCCTCCTTGAAAAAAGAAAAGAGCGGTTCCTAAAATAACAGCAATAAAAATAACTAAAGAAGTAGCGAAAGTCAAAAACCCTTGTCGCCAGAAATTATCCCATCCGTTTTTAAATGTTTTTCTTAAAAAATTGATCATATTATTACAAGGAGAAAACTCCCTTTTCTTCATCTCTAATTATTCTTCCATTTTCCAAAGTAATGACTCTCTTTTCTAAAGAGTTAACTGTTTCTCGACTGTGAGTTGATAAGATAACGGTTGAGCCAGATTCATTAATCTTTAAAAGAATCTTCACAATTTCTCTAGTGTGATATGGGTCAAGGTTTCCGGTTGGCTCATCAGCCAAGATTATCTCTGGTCGGTGAATCAAAGCACGAGCAATGGAGACTCTCTGTTTTTCTCCGCCAGACAATTCTTTGGGTAAACAATTAACTTTGTTTTCCAATCCAACCAATTCCAATACTTGCATTACTTCATCTCTAACTAACTTGGGATTAAAATCAAAAGCTTCAAGGGCGTAGGCAACGTTTTCGTAGACAGTCTTATAAGCTAAAAGCTTGTAGTCTTGAAAGATAAAACCAATCTTCTGCCTAATTAAATAAGCATCGCTCTTTTTAACATCGAGCGTATTCGTCTCATCAAACATTACTACTCCTGAAGAAGGCTTTTCTTCGCAAGAAATCATTTTTAGAATGGTTGTTTTACCTGCTCCTGATCGGCCACAAAGAGTCACAAACTCCCCTGGCTTAACAGTAAAGGTAATATTCTGCAAGGCAACCTTTGATTCCTTTACCAAGTTAGGTGGATATTCTTTTGAAACATTTTTAAATTCTATCATATATATGAATTATATCAGAAAAAAGAAAAGTATTAAAGTTTATATCTTAATTTCCGCTTCAATAAAACTATCTAATTCTCCGTCAAGGACCTTATCAGGCTGAGTTGATTCAACTTCAGTTCTTAAGTCCTTAACCATTTTATAGGGATGAAGGACATATGATCTAATTTGATTTCCCCAGCTAGCCGAAACCCTTTCTCCTTTAATATCTGATTTTTCTTTTTCTTGCTTTTCTAAGTTGTATTGATACAACTTTGATAAAAGCATTTTCATTGCTTGTTCTTTGTTCTTTCCTTGTAATCTTTCTGATTGGCAAGTGACCACGATATTAGAAGGAATATGAGTTATCCTGACCGCTGATTCCCTTTTATTAACATACTGCCCGCCAGGCCCTGAAGCTTTGTAATAATCAACTCTTAAATCATCAGTTTTGATTTCTACCTCCCCTTCCTCTATCTCTGGCAACACTTCAATTAAAGCAAAAGATGTGTGTCTTAATTTTTGAGCTGAAAAAGGAGATATTCTCACTAAACGATGCACGCCAGTTTCTTTTTTTAATAAGCCGTAGGCGTACTTTCCTGAAATTGATAAAGTAGCTGATTTTATTCCCTCCCTTCCTTCACTTCCTCCTCCTTCACCAAAAGATTCATCCATTACTTCTACTTTAAATCTCTTTCTCTCACAATATCTTTCAAACATTCTTAAAAGCATGGCGGCCCAGTCTTGAGCATCTTGTCCTCCTGCTCCTGAATAAACAGAAAGAATGGCATTTCCTTTATCATATCTACCACTGAAATATGTTTCGTTTTCTTTTTCTTTTAATCTCTTTTCAATCTTTATAATCTCATCAGCTAATTCTTTTTCACTTAAAACACTCTTTAAATCGGTTAAATCTTTAATGCTTTCTTTTAATTCACTAATTGAATCAACTGTATCTTTATTATCAGCTAATTCCTGAGATAGCTTCTTGGCTTCTTCTTGGTTATTCCAAAAATCAGGCCTTTCGATTTCCTTTTCTAATTCAGTTATTCTTTTTTTAATATTAGACAGGTCAAAGACGGTCCTCTAGAACGAGGATTCTTTTTTCTAATTCTTCGACTGTTTGTTCTTTTTCCATTTTACAATAATTGTTGCATTATTTTTTCTTAATTGTTGCATTTTAATATTATTCTTGCAACAATTACGATCTTTTCGTATCATTTATATGCTTTAATCGTATCATATTGATACGATTAATTGCCTTCTTTTACTGTTTACTGTCAATGGTAAACAGTAAACATCGTTTTCTATAAAGCCCTTGTTATCATTTAATTTTAGGATTAAAGTCCTATAATTATCTCTAATTTTTGGATTATCAATAATTACTATTTTGCTTTTTTAAAATTATCTTATAAATACTACTAAGGAAATCTCTCCCAATGTATTCAATAATAAAAACAATATTTTATATTATAATAGTTTTTCCTTTATACTTCTCGTTAGAATATCTTTAATATTTGCACTAATATTGTTAATAAAGATTTCGTCATCAATAAAAGCTTCTAAATCAAGCTTTATGCTTTGACTATCAATATTAGAAATAATTACTAAAAGTTTGCTTTTTAATTCTTCCATATCTCTAATATCTTCAATACAATCAAGATTAGGAATAATTCCCTTTTCTAAATACCATAACAAATCAAAATAGTCTCTTCCCTTCACTCTGATTAAAATATTTCCCTCCCTATCTTTCTTTTCCCATTTCCTATTAAGAATAGCTCTAATCTTTGTGGACATTAATGTTGGCAGATCAAATGTATTTATTAAGACAGATTTATTAAATTTAAAAATAGGCCTTATTTCTGTTTTATATCCTTTACAAAAATCAAAATCAGAAAATACTTCTACTTTAAGAATTAAAATATCTGTTTCTGATGAAATATTATCGCTTATTCCTAATTCACGAAGAAGAGGAAATTTTAGATAAACTCTAAATTTCTGAATAGATGTTTTTACTTCTAAATCAGTATTTTTTATAAAATAATCCTCTAAGTCCTTTGCTAATTCTTCCATGTTAATATTTTTATCGTCATCAACAAAATCTAAATCTTCCGAAAGACGATTTAGACCAAAACACTGAGCAAGACAAGAACCTCCATAAAAAAACATTTTGCTGTATTTTGGATTAGAATAAATAAAGCCCAAAACAACTACCTGTAGATATTCTTTAGCTATATTCATTTTGAATTCCTTGCTTCCAGAAGAATCAGAAATTAAACTTTTTAAAATTGGTTTTAATGTTTCCATTCTTTTAAATTATTAAAGATTTCTCTTATCTTTTTTGATTTCTCTAAATCAACATATCCTTCGAACTCTTTCCAGTCCTTTATTGAAATATTTCCTATGTTAATTCTTAATTCAGAAATTGAATCTTTGCTCGTTAAAATGTTTTTTCTAAAATAAATAAAATCAAATAATGCTTTTGCTTTTGTAGCTTTTAGAATAATAAAATGATCTTTCTTAATAATATTAAAGCCTAAAAATAGATCTTTTTTTATCTTGTGATAAAAAAATCCTCCTAGATTATTTGAAAATCTTGTTTTTTTAACTAAAGATACCGATGTAAAATTCTTAGGTAGCTCGGTAATAATATTATATTCCGCTAAAACATATTCTAAGCTTAGATAAGAAGGTTTGCATAATTCGTTAGCAATTAATTCATTATAAATGGAAAAATTACCTTTTCTTTCTAGAGAGTCTAAATATTTTTTTGAAACGTATAAACCCTTTTTAAGTCTTACTATCTGTCCTTTCTTTGAGTAACGAGAAACTATAATTTTTAAATAGTCTCTACTTGCAAACGGTAATAAGTCTGTCATTTTAAAATAAGGCAGACTAGAAATCAAATCTATTATCTTTTTTGCATTTAAATCATCGTTTCTCATAATATACACTAATTGTATACTATCAGTAATGGAGTGTCAAGACCTGATATCAACTACTCTAAAAGACTATTTCGCCTTCTTTAAGATTATTTTGTAAATACCATCAAGGAAGTCTCCCCCAGCATATCCAATAATAAAGGCAATTGATGAGGAGATATATGCAACCCCTTCAAAGTTAATTAATGAAGCTTTAACTGCTAAAGCAACTAATAGACCAACTATTCCTGAAAGGAACATCATGACAAAGAAATATGGAAGATTGAATCCAGTATTCTTGTAATCATACTGATGCTTTAAGAACCCGATCAAACCCCTGACCATTCCCCCTCCGAATCCAGCAATTAAAATAGAAAGATATGTTGTCATATTATTTTAATTATTCTTTGTAATATTATATCTTATTATTTAGTTTTTGTTAACTTAAAAGCCTCCATTGAAAGGAGGCCTTAAATTAACTCGTATGGCAATCTTCTGAACAGTGGTAACAACCATCCGCTTTGCTGTAATATTCTTTTGCTTTTTTAACTGCATCATGACAGTTAGAAAATTCTCCAAGATAAATTCTATTTTCTGCTTCTGGTAAATAAATACAGCTTTTGGTGTGAACTTCGTGATCGCCGTTTGCTTGAGCATTTGTATTCACATAATAAGAAGTCATATTTTTGTATTTTAAAATACTAAATCGACCTTTATCCTTATTCCTTCTCAGAAATTTTTGATGAAGAAACCAAGAAAACAATAGCTGAAATAATATCTAA
>Ga0172381_10004142_pt1 | contig 15077 bp, 14 predicted proteins | sample Leawel6488metaG_FD_119754 | JGI IMG/M metagenome (GOLD analysis project Ga0172381, IMG submission 119754) | Leachate microbial communities from a municipal landfill in Southern Ontario, Canada - Leachate well 64-88 metaG | ecosystem: Engineered > Solid waste > Landfill > Unclassified | place...
GTTTATCAGAATCAACATAAGTTACTTTGCGAGTCAACTTAGCATCAGCGCCATTGTGGGCGCTTTCTATTTTTTTACGGACACCTGGTTCAAGTTCGGTCGTTTCAATTTCTTTAAGCGCACCTGGACGAGTTATGTTATAAATCACTGGATCACCAACCTCAATAATACGACCATCTTTAGTTCCCCAGAGTTCAAAAGTTAAATCATTGCCATCGATATACGTCTGCCAGACAAGATAATTGCCGGTGTCATTAATAAATCGCAAATCTGGGTGTGGTTGATAAATTGTGGCGTCAGTTCCTGCTGGTTCATAATAAACCACTCGATATGAATGTTCTTGGCGTTCAGTAATCGGCAAACCAGCATTCACCGCAGTGCGAAAAATTGTCGTCCCAATTTGACATAAGCCGCCACCATATTCTGGGACAGTGCGATCACCCTTAATTACTAATTCTGGTAAATAACCTGTTTCAGCTGTAATCTCACCCAAAGCTTTAATCGCTGAAAACTCTTCACCCGGAGCAATCAACAGCCCATTAATCGCAGCAGCTCCCGTCGCAATATTATGGCGACGATTAGTGGGACTGCCAGCAAAATTCGAATGACCAGTACCAACTAATTCTTGAATTCCAAATTTGTTTGAATCTTTGAGACTATTTTGAGGTGCCACCGCAATCACAACCAACTCAATTTCTTTGGCCTGATTGTCTATCAATTCGGTCTTAAGTTTTTCAAATGTCGCTTCTTTGTCTAAAGTCAAACCATCTCGAGGTGCTTGAAAAATTGTCGCCTTTGAATCAGTAAATTCAGCCTTGGGCTCTTGTGGGGCTTGATCAATTTCGGTCGCAATGGTGGCTAAAAATTCGGAAACTTTTTCCTCGTCCAAACTAATACTAACTTGTCCATCTTCTTTAATAAAAATAAACCACTCGGAAATATCTTTAACACCAATTTCCCAATCTTGGTCTTGGTATTTTAATTTGACCAGCAAAGCTTGAATTATTTTTTCAAGTTCAGATTTCAATTTTTCAGCTTCAGCTAAAGTAACGTCGGTTTCTTTGAGCTCAATTTCTAATTCAATGCTATTTTGTGATAATTTTGCTAAATCATTTTCTAGGTCTCGAACTGCTTGCTGATAATTAAAAACATAACCACCTTGACCAGCCAAAAGATTGATCTCGCCAGCCGAATTCACATAGGCTCGGGTGTTACTATATTCTTTTTGAGCACCAACAAATTTGTCTGCCAAAATCTTTTTTAGTTCTTCAGTATTGATTTCAGCTACTAAACTAACGTGGTTTTTATTTTTCCAAGCCCCTAGAATTGCCGATAGTCTTTGAAAAATATTTCCCTCGCGACCAATCTGATAAACTTTACCTAAGGTTTCATCTTTTTTAATTTTAATAATTTCTCGACTGAGGTCGGGGTCGGTCGAAATAAAAATTGGGTAAATCTTTTGCGTATTTTTTTGACCACCAAAATTCATCGGGGTTTCAAAAGCTATTCCTTGAGTATTTAGTTTTTGAATATAATCTTCAAGAATACTTTCGACTTCAGAAATATTTTTTGAGCCAAGATAATTATCGCCAAGATAAATCCCGGGATAAACTTTTTGATTATACATATTCAGACCCACCAAAGATCCAATCACTACCAAAATAATTAGCACCAACAAACAAGCCATGGTAACAAACCATGGTTTTTTAACAAAACTCAATTCCTGCTCTTTTTTCATATTATTTTTTCTCTTTAATCTTGATCTTGGTTTTTTGCTCTTCCATAACAATCGGCAAAGTGACGGTCAAAATTCCATCTTCAAGATTAGCTTTTGATTTAGCTTCGTCGATATCAAATGGTAAAACCACTGAACGCGAAAATTTACCCCAATAACATTCTTGATAAAAATAATCTTTTTCTTTAATCTTAGTCTTTTTTTCTTCACGCGAACCAGCAATTGTTACTGTATCATTTGAAATGGTAATCTCGAGATCTTTTTGTTTGACGCCGGCAATCGCTGATTTGACGATTATATTATCACCATCACGATAAACATCAACCCCAAGCTGACCTTCGCTATCTAGCGACCAAGACTCATCAGAGCCCAAAAAGCCTTTATTGCTTTCAATGCTTTCCCGGCTCGGCACAAAAATCTCAGCCTCGTTTTCAATTATTGATTGAATTGAACACTCCTCTTTTGTTATCTCTGCATTAATCATTTTTTCTAATGCGCTTTTTTCCAACACATCACATTCATCCCAAGTTTCAAGTTCAAGATCTTCGTCAGATAAACCAGTTATTTTTGACCAAATTGATTTCATTTTGTATTTTATTTTAATTTTTATCTCTGTCCATATTTTAACAAAAAAAAGAAGAATAAACAATTTTTGAAACAAAAAAGCAGATAAAATCTGCTAAATAAGTATGGCGTGCCATTCGAAGCGTAGCCGTTTTAGAAGCTATGTTTAAATCAACATAACCCATGCTTCGCTCTAGCGAGCTTCGCAGGGCATTCTTCGCTACGCGAAGAATGGTGCCCCCAGCAGGATTCGAACCTGCGACCGTTTGCTTAAGAGGCAACTGCTCTACCAGCTGAGCTATAAGGGCTAAATAAAATCTACGCATTATATTTATAAAAAGAGCAAAACATTAAACTATCATCAACAGAAGCTGGTAGATACCAGCTGCCTGCCCGCCAATTCTCTGGGCGGGAGCTATAAGGGCTAAAATATTTTAAATGGTACGCCCGGCAGGATTCGAACCTGCGACCCCTGGTTCCGAAGACCAGTGCTCTAATCCACTGAGCTACGAGCGCATAACGTTCTCGTCCAAAATCAAAAACAACCTGTATCTCACATAAAATAACACAAAATTGTTTATAAATCAACCCTTTTCTAAGCCATCAAACTATTACTCATATGTAATTTTGCAACTTCTGCATCAATCAAATTTTCTCGCACTAACTCTTTGAGGCTTTGGTCTAAGGTAAACATTCCCTCATCAGAACCAGTTTGGATCATATTTTGGATATGCGCTAATTTATTCTCGCGAATTAAGTTACCAATTCCGGGAGTATTTACCAAAACTTCTCGCGCAGCGACTCGCCCACCGCCAATTTTTGGTAACAATCTTTGGGCAATGACTCCTTTTAAGGTTAACGAAAGTTGAGAACGAATTTGTTGTTGCTGACTAAATGGAAAAACATCAATCATACGATCGATGGCTTGAGCAGCACTTTGGGTGTGAAGGGTTGCTAAAACTAAATGCCCAGTTTCAGCCAAAGTAATCGCCGCCGCGATTGTTTCTAGGTCTCGCATTTCTCCCACCATAATAATATTGGAATCCTGGCGGACAATATGTTTCAAACCTTCGGCAAAACTCGACATATCAGTATAAAGTTGTCGCTGACAAATTATACTTTTGACTGGTTTAAACACAAATTCGATCGGATCTTCGAGAGTGATAATATGACAAGCTCGCTCTTGGTTGATAAGACTAATCATCGCCGCCAAGCTGGTTGATTTACCACTGCCAGCCGAACCGGTTAAAAGAACTAGACCATTATCTAAACGTGAAAAATCATAAGCCTTTTCTGGCATATTTAATTCCTCCATCGACGGCAAGTCTGGACGAATAATTCTCGAAGCTACGGCGAGATTATTTTTTTCAAAATAAATATTAGTACGAAAACGTGTCTCGCCATTTTTTCCCAAAGATAATTCCAGTTCTTTGTCAGTCAAAAGTTTTTCTTTTTGTTGAGGATTGAGGGTTTCAAAAACGATCTTTTCAACTTCTTCGGGTTTTAAATTTTGACCATTTTCAATCGGTAAAAGCTGACCATCAATGCGAAACATAATCGGACTATCGACGACCAGGTGAATGTCGGAAGCTCTCTTCTCGACAGCGATATTTAAAATTTCAGTTAAAGTCATAATAAAAAAATTAATGTTATTCATATATAATAACCTTTTTTGATTGGATTGTAAAAAATATATTTAGCATTTCTTTATTTTTAACGCACCAACATCAACCTGCGACCGCGAACATTGGTTGAGTGAATTATTAAATTCAATTTTTGCCCTGAGCGGTTTGTTAAAAATTTTTCAACTGTCTGAGCCCAGCAGGGCGAGTTTTGAAAAATAGCGAAGGCAAAAATTAGAATTTATTATGAACAAAACCAGTGAGCCAGTTTTTTGCTACTTTTTTGTCTAAAAAAGTAAGAAGAAGACGCTATGTCTGGTTGTATTAACGAGAACGCAAAATCTTGCGTTCCTACAACCAAGATTGGTGCGTTCAAAAAATTAATACACCTCCATCAACCAACCCGAATAATCAAATGGCCCACTCCCTTCAAGTTTATTTCCCAAGCCTCCAGGATTATCGACACGAGTCGGTCCAGTCGGATCACCCCACCAATTTTCCCGTAAATCAAGCTGGATAAAATCAGGTTCTGGATTACTACCAACTCGACCAGAAACTCCAATCCTATAGGTTTGATTATTCAAAAAATTATTATTTTTTATTTCAACCGGAACATTAGTCCCCACATTCAACCCTCGCCAGACATTATCAAAAGTATTTCCACTTACCATCGTACCCGCAAGCGGATTAGATAAAACCAAAGCATACAGTTCTCCTCGATGAGCCGTTCGACTATGAACATCCTGAAAAAGATTATTACGAATTTCTGTTTTGGATTCATAATTTAACAAAACTGAAGCTGAATTCCCAATTCCATCTTCAGCCCCGCCATAGCGGAAAATATTGTTTTCAAAAATTCCTTCGGCATCATTATATAAATCAATATTACTCCAGCCTAAATTACTAATAAAGCTTTGATAATTTTCAACGTCTGGACAAATCGAACTCGGACACATATAATCCTGATCTTCACCAGCTGTAAAAATAACATCCCGAGCAATTAGTTTGGCAATTTTACCAGAGCCAGCATCTGACTGAACCCTAAAGCCACCTCGCAAACGTACAGCAGAGACATCATCAATATCAGTCGTTCTCATTTTGACTAAATTGCTCGGTGCAATTTCTAAATTATCTCTAACAAAAATTTTACCTGAAAGATAATAAAAAATGTTTTCATTATTACCAAAATAGGTCGGGTTAGCAACTTCGACCCAATAATCATTGCCACTCCAAGCATCATACTCTTTAATAAAACTGATGTAGGCTGGAATATTACTGACATTATTTTGAATTGAAAGCCCAATTTCATTGCGAATCCCAAAAACTTTTTGGGCATTATAAAAATTATTATTTTCCACAACTCCGATGACGGTGTCTAGACTAACAACTTCGCCTCGATTTTGTTTAGTGTTAATAAAAGTATTATTAGTCAATTGAAGTGCTGGCACACTCGCGACCGTCAGACTTTCTTCGTCTTGCCCAACAAATTTTGAATTAGTAATCACGCCAAAATCATTCATAATAACTCCAGACCCAAATCTAAATTCAGTATTATCAATTTCGCCACCGTCATAACATCTTAGAATTCCCCAATTCAAATAACCGTCTCGAGAAGATTTTCTAGTTTGAGAGATTGGATCAGGATATTTGGTATCAAAAGCTGAAGTAATAATCACTGGCTGTTCCTGTGTCCCTTTAATTAAACATTTGCCGTTGACCACGTTTAAGTATTTATAACCATCATAATTATTAGCTTCATAACCGCTAACACGAATCAAAACTCCAGGATCGATAATCAGATCACCATAAAACGTCGTCGAGTTCTCAATATAATATGGACTGCCGTCTAAAGTTAGATGGGCACCATCACGTTCAACGTCGGCCACTTTAGTATAGAGACTTCCATTATTGGTATAAATCGCGGTATTTGGCATCAGTGGTGTGCCAACAAGATCATTTCTAGCTTTGTCTTGATAATATATTTTTGAAAGTGACAAAGTCGCGTTTCCCCAATTTGAAACCTCACTTCCACTTGTTGATGGATTAACTCTTTCCATTGAAATCGGAGTGCCCGTGCTACTAGTCCCACCGGCAAACCAACCGCTTCGACAATCAACAAAATCAACAACTTCGCCATTAGTATTTATTAATTCAAGATAATCACCAACATCATTTAATTCTTGCGACCAATTTATTTTTATATCCTTGGCTGGATTTGAACCAATGATATTCGCTGTCTCAGTTCGAGAAATTGTTTTGTAATCATAACCATCAATAACACCAGATAAACTAAATTCATTATTACCAATTTTTATTTTCCAACTCGAAAGATCGATAAAATTGTCGGTGGTATTATAAATTTCGAGCCACTCGTCATTGGCCGAGGCTTTGGTACCATTCCAAGCAACTTCATTAATCACTATATTTAAATACTCACTTTGACTGACTTGTTTGACTTTGGTTGAAATTGGTTCGGACCAATTTTCGAAATTACCCGCCAAATCAACCGAGCGTAATTGAAAATAATATTCCCGATCATCTTCACTGGTAAAATTAATTTGATTGGTCTCAATCGTTTCACTCGAAATATCGCCGTCATTAAAAAATTGCCAGTCATCAGTTTCGTTTTGACGATATTGAATTTGAGAATAAGCCACCCCAGATCCGTCTTCGACAATTTGCCAACTGAGCGGAAAACTTAAGTTTTGTTGAAATTCTCCAGCTGGATTAAAAGTTGAACTTGGTGCAGTCGTATCAAGACGAATTATACTCGAAAATAGGCTGATATTATTAGCATTATCTCGTGCCCACAAATAAACCGTTTTCAAACCATCACCAATTGAGAGAACAAAAGATTTGATCAGCTCCGCCAACCAACTCGGATCGCTCAATTTTGGTTGATTATCATTGGTCTGACCTTCTTCGGTTCCGAAAGAATGCTTAATTTCTTCATTGGCTGTCAAATTAACTTTTACCTCTTGGTTATTTGTGTTTTGGGTTGAAAAACTATCGATATCTGAAAGATAAAATTCACCGCTCGGTGGGGTTGAATCACCACGACGATGACGAATATATTCCTGAAAACCTTGATTGTCCTGGTTATTATCAATTACTTCTGGTGTTGGAATAATCTCTTCTTTTGGTTTTAATTCTTCATCAATCGGTTTTTCTTCAACAATTTCTTCGGCTGGTGTTTCTTCGGGGATAATTTCTTCTTTATCACCCAAAACTTCACCATCACCTGGTTTTATTTCATCATCTTTTTTAATTTCTTCGGGTTTGAGAATTTTAACCGTCCAATGAACTTTTTGATCTGTTCCTAACCAAACAAATTTTCCATTTGACTCTAAAACTGGTCTAAAATAAATTTCAATTGTTTGACCAACTAAATTTTGTGGGGCTTGGATTGTAAAACTAAAACTTCCAAGCTGATTTAGTTCAACCATGACTTGATCAAGTTTAGCAGTTCGTCGCTGAGTCAACCAGGAAGTGTGATAGAACTTCTGCGCATACAAATTCTTAGCATCGTCCACGTTTAATGAAACTTGACTCGCCTTCCAGGTTTGATTACCTGTATTTTTGAAATCAACTTTAACTTGAGTGGTTTGACCAGGAGCCAAACTCAAATTTGACTGACTTTGTGAAACAAAACTTAGAGCATAGGTTAAATTTTTGTCGTTTTGATTATTTTGTGGTTCTTCAACTTTATTAATCACAGTCGATGAATTTTCACTAGCAACATTTTGAATCGGATTAGTTTCTGCTGTTTTGTCATTTGATATAAAAAGTTGATCCGCTAACTCACTGATACTTCCAGTGATACTTTCAAATAAACCTGAGAAGAAATCGCCGATCTTGTTCCAAAAACCTCCGGAATCATTTTGAGTAGATTCTGCTTTAAGGTCAATACTACCAATTTCGTTTATGTTAATTTTTGATTCTTTGTTTTCTTCGACTGGTTTTTCAACATAAAGTTCATTGTCTGAAACATACCATTTTCCAGCTGTAAAATTATTATACGCTGACATCGGCTCGGGTTTATAGGCTTTGCCAGCTGAATCATACATCGCGAAATGAAGATGGGTGCCGGGATGAGCTTGGCAAACCGTGCCATCCACAGAACCCGTGTCACCCTGATAACCTAGTAATTGACCTTGTTTTATTTTATCACCCTTAGAAACCATGAAATTTATCATGTGGGCATAACGATTTTTAATACCTAAGTTATCAACGACAACAACAGCATTGCCATAACCACCACTTTCCTTCTCAATTATAGCCGAAAAAACTTCTCCATCGTTCACAGACAAAACTAAATCACCATACCCATCACAACCATTTTGAGTAAAATCAAGTGCAAAAGCATCTTTGGTGCCAGCTTTATGTGTAAAATTTGTATTATAACCCTGAGTTAAAATTTGAGAATCACCAGAAATATATGGGAGTTTATTTTCTTGAGCGAAAACAAAGTTTGGAAAAAACAAAACTAGACCAACCAAAATTAAAAATATTTTTTTATTCATAAATTTTCAAGTTATTTAAAAATTTATTGCGAGCATCTGCTAATTTTTCCTCATCCTTTTCGTTAAAATAAAAACTGCAGGCATATTCTTTGTCGTTTTTTAAAAAATAAACAGACAAGGTATTGCCAAAATAATTTTTAACCTCAATTTCTATTCCTTCAAATGGTTGAGTAATTTTTTCAGCTTTAATTATTTCAATTTCGTCACCAAAAGTCTCATTCAAATTGTTTAAAAGTTCTTTTTGTCTTTCGTCTATATCATAATGTTCTTTTTCTTCGGTGTTACAAGAAATTTTCATTCCGCCATCTTGCCCAAGAGTTTCTTTGGTATAAAATTGTGTTTTTGTTCCATCAATTCGCCAATCTTTCGGCACAGAAACTTCATAACCTCCCAAATTATTTTTCACCAACTTACTCCCATCCGCCTGATCGATAATTTCAATCTCGGGTTTATTTTCCACGACTACCTCGTTTTTTTTCAAATTACTATTATACGACCACCAAGCGATCGCAAATAAAAAAAGCGTCATAGTAATCACCGCAATGACTCTTTGACTTACATTTAATGCTTTCATAATTTTATGCTAATTATTTTTGATAATTTCTAAAACTTTGGCCACTGCCTCGTCGAGTTTTCCTTCATTATTTTCCACCACAAAATCATAAATATCCTGATGTTTCAGCCATTCCTTGGTATATTTCATTCTTTCGGCGACAAATTCATCAGTCACTTTATCACGGGCTCGAATTCTTTTTTCTAAAATATCCAACGAAGCGGTAATAAAAATTGATTTTATTTCTGGCATCAGTTTTTTGATAGTTACTGTACCCTTATAATCCAAATTCCATAGGCCGATTGCTTCGCTTTGTTTGACACGCTCAATTTCTTCAAAAGTTACTCCATAATAATTGTCATTGTATTGTTGAGCCCACTCGAAAAAACGCCCCTCATCGATTCTTTTCTTAAACTCTTCTTCAGATAAAAAATAATAATCAACACCCTCGATTTCGCCAGGACGCATCGCTCGAGTTGTGGTGGTTACAATCTTTTCTATTGAAAAAAATTTCTTTACTTCATTAATTACACTATCTTTACCAGCTCCTGATGGACCCGAAATAATAAAAAGTTTGTTTTTAAAGTTTGGCATAATTTTTACTTATTCTTTGACCAATTAAGAGTCCGTCTTGCTGATCAATTATTTGATATTTAATATTTCTAAATTTAATTTCGTCTAAATTTTGATTATCCGCTGGACAAATCAGCCATTTTTTATCTAAAACAATTTTAGTTTTATTCGATTTTTTAAGTTTATCAAAAATTGCTCGCCACGAACCCAGATCTGTCCATTTAAAATCGGCGGGCAAAACAAAAACATTCTCTGCCTTTTCCAAAACCGCATAATCAATCGAGATTGGCGTTATTTCTTCAAAAATCTTATTGATAGCTGGGTCCTCTCTGTCTGAACCAAATTCAACTTGAGTAAATTTCTGATTGAGTTCTGGTACATATTTTCCAAGCGCTTCCAAAATTGTTTTAGCCGACCAAACAAAAATTCCCGCGTTCCAAAAATAATTACCAGTTTCCAAAAATTTTTTAGCTGTTTCTGAGTCTGGCTTTTCAGTAAAACGCACTACTTTTTTTATTTTATTTTCACCAGTTTCAAAGTTGATATAGCCATAACCCGTATGTGGACTAGCTGGTTTAACCCCAAGAGTTAGCAGCACATCATTAGCCACTACGAAATCAAAAGCTTGATTAACATTTTTGATAAATTCTTCGTCAGGTGAAATAAAATGATCTGAAGGACAAATCAAAAGCTTCGCCTCGAGATCTTTTTGAAAAATTTTATACGCCGCGTAGGCAATGGCAGGAGCTGTATTTTTTTTAAATAGCTCAAGAAATATATTTTGTTGTTTGATTTGAGGTAATTGCTCGTGAATCAATTTTAAATAACAACCATTAGCAACAATAAAAATATCTTTGGCGGGCATAATTTTTTCTAATCTATCAAATGTCAATTGGATCATCGTCCGACCACAATTTAACAAATCTATAAATTGTTTTGGTCTACCATCAGTACTCATCGGTACCAGACGAGTCCCACCACCTCCAGCTAAAATCACCGCATAATTATGATTCATCTTTTTGAAATTGTTTTAATAAATCTTGTAAGTCTTGATCAAGTTCAATTTTAAAATTTTGTTCTTTATTGTCTAAATCTTTAAAACCCAATTCGACGGCTTGCAAAAAAATCCGCCCGAAATTTTCTGGCTGTTTAATTCTTTTAATTTTATACAAAGTGTCGCCGACTAGTGGATGACCTTGGGATTGGAAATGAATGCGAATTTGATGAGTTCGACCAGTTTTTAATTCAATTCTGACCAAGCTATATGTTTGTTTTTTAAAGATATAATTTTCAAGTACTTCATATCTAGTCAAAGCCGGTTTTAAATCTTTGCCATAATTAACCGACATTTTGACTCCCCGACCCGAACGACCGATCGGTAAAGAAATTTCACCTTTGGGTTCCTTAATTTTATTAAAAACTAGTGCCTGATAAATTTTTCTGGTTTGACGCGATTTAAACTGTGATTTCAAGTGTTCAAACATTGCCTGAGTTTTGGCAATAACCAACAAACCCGAAACATCTTGATCGAGCCGATGGACAATGCCGGGTCTGACAGGATCATCACCGACACTTTCAATCGCTGGAAAATGCTTTTTTATTAAATCAACTAAAGTAATCTTATTCTTACCTGGAGCCGCATGTAACAAAAGTCCCGCTGGTTTATAAATAACCAAAAAAGTGTCTGTTTCTGTAATTATTCTAAATTTGTCTTCGTTCATAAAATAATTCTAACATAAAAACTAACTAGACAGAAGAGCTGAATTTTGTTAAGCTACTAAAGTTGATGACTTAAAATGCCCTCGTAGTTCAATGGATAGAACGTCAGCCTTCTAAGCTGAATACACAGGTCCGATTCCTGTCGAGGGTACCAAAAAAGACTTATCGCGAGATAGGTCTTTTTTGTTTAATGCCTGTTTGTTTTATTTATATTCTTGTAAACTAGCCCCATCAATTTTTAAGACTTTAAAATCAGAATCATTTTTTTCAAGTTTAATTATAGTACCATTGCTAATTTTTTTAAACTCACCTAATTTTAAAACATCCCGAAAAATACAACGAATTGGTCCACCGTGAGTAATGATGGCGATAGTAGAATAATCTTCGTTGGTTATTTTTAAAAAAGATTTAATGATTCGAGTTTTAAAATTTGAATATGTTTCAACGCCTTCTATTTCAGTATTGCGATTGGCAATAACTTCTCCAAGTCGTCGATATTCTTCTTCGGGCTGATCCTGGCTTAAATTTGGGAAAGCCCCATAAATATCTTGTTCACTTAAATCTTTGATAATAGCAAGTTTGCAACCTAGAGAGTTTTTTAAAACTTCAGAAGTTTCAACAGCTCTAATTTTAGAACTGGAAAAAATAATTTGAATCCGGCTATTCAAAAGCTTTCTAGCTACTATCCGAGCTTCTTCTAAGCCTTTGCTGGTCAGATGGTCATCATAATCACCATCATATTTTTCTTTGACATCAGAAGTGCTTTCGCCGTGTCTGATGAGATATATTTTCATAAGGGTTTAATCCTTTTAAAACGGCTAAATTATTTTCCAAGTTTATCAATAAATTATCCAAGCGTTTTTGATAAAGTTCATCGTTATCACAAAAGTAAAGTTCTAAAATAATTTTTAAATCCATTAATTCTTTATCGAGAGTTTCATATTTTAAAGATGTTTTTGGTTCATCAGTAGCTTTTAGGTAATTGTCTTTTTCGAGACATTCTCTAAGGTGATCTAAAAGTGCTAATTTACAAAAGTATTTATTGGACCACTTATCTTTTTTGAGTTGATCGATTTTGTTCATATTATTTAAATCATTTTGATTTAAAAATAGTTAAATCACACAAGTCATCAAATTTTTTAATTGGTAATAGCCAGTTTTGGTTATTAAAAAAAACTGTTGAGCTTTGTCCAAGCGAAACCACGGTTATTTTTTTATTTTCAGCGATTTGCTTCAATTTTTTGCCAACAATTTCCATTGTTTTTTGTGAAAACGGACTAAATAAAAAGAAAACATTTCCATCGCTATAATCTTGCTCAGTTACGTTACCATTAATAAATTCTAAGTTTTCAATTCCAAGTTTATTTTTAACTGAGTTAGATTCAGCCATTCTTTCGGGGATAAGCTCTATTCCTTTACACCTAGCTTCTGTTGTTAGTGCAGTATAAATGGGTACTCGCCCAAAACCAGATCCAAGGTCATATATGATATCAGAACTTTCTAATTTGAGTTCATGTAAAAAATCTTTAATAAAATTATATGGGATTGAACATGAGCCACCTTCCCAAAGTGCTTCTTCGGGGTATTTTTCTTTTAAGGCTGTATAATTTATTTTTTTCTCTGCTTGGTCAATATTTATACCAAGAAGGCTATCAATGGATTCATTTCTTGGCAGAAATTGTTTTGAAGAATCAAGCTCTAAAATCTTCTGTTTAATAGACGCTTGATTTTCTAGAGATAAGTCTATGGGAGCTATTTTTTGTTTTTCAGATAGCATTATTTATTTTTTATTATTTTTTAAAATCTCCTCTCTCTCCCCACGATCAAACTCAAACCACCCGACAGAACTTCGAGATTGACTGGGGTTTTGAGGACTTCACCATTATCGACGATCACTGGAGCTGATTCTCCACGAGACTTGATAATCAATTTAGCATTTTGAAAATAGCTGTCGAGCTTGGTTTTAATTTTACCAAAAAAGTTTTTCTTTTGACTATAAATAATGGTCTCGAGAAGTCCATCATGAGGATTAGAAATTTGTTGTTCGAGGCAAGTCAAATTACAAATACAAAACTTTTGCTCGGTGGAAAGTTCAATATCGTATTGATCATCGCAAGTGATGGAAAAATCAGCTTTTTCACCTTTGACCGAAGAAATAAAATAATGTTTGTTGGCGATCCCGAGGTCAATTTTTTCGATCAATCGATTAGCGATCAAATCAATTGCTTCAAGTCCCTCAGGGATACCGAGTGTGCGACAAATTTCTAGATTTTCACCAACTGGAATAATGCCGAGTGGTTTTTTTTGTCCAGCTAAAATATTAATAGCTTTGGTTAAAGTGCGATCATCACCAACAATAACCAATGTCGTATATTTATCTTGGAGACCAGCGTTGAGTGAAGTTTCAAAATCTCGTAAAACGGTCAAATGTAAAATTCGGCCACCAATGTCTAAATCCAAAATCCGATTCTCGATTTCTTCGAGGATTTTTTTGTATTTTGGGTCTGTTAAAAAAGAATCAAAAAGATAAAAATGCATAATAAGAGATCAAGCTCTAATTTATTCGTTATCTTCGACGTCGGTTGATTTTTTGTTATCTTTTGAAAATGATTTGTCGATGGTTTTCATTGAACCGTTGCCCATGATACATTTTCCAGAAAAAAAGGCACCATCTTCAATGGCGAGATTTTTGGTTTCGATATCGCCAGTCACTTTGGCGGTCGAAGTCAGCGTTATTTTTTCAGTCGCTTTAATAATTCCATCGACTGTGCCAGAAATGTGAATTTCTCTGGCGTTGATGTTGGCTTTAATTTTGGCGTCGGTGCCGATTCTGACATCACCCATAGTATCGATGGTTCCATTTAAAGAACCTTCGATTTTGAGATTGCCTTGGCTAGTAAAATTACCTTTGACGTTGACTGATGGCCCAATAATGGTCTCGAGCTCTTGATTTGAGGAGTTGTTGTCTTTGCCTAACATAAAATTTAAGTTAATATTTGCTTAAATCTTAAGGCTTTATGAAGCTTTTGTCAATCAAAATTTTCGGTTGACAAAATGATAAAAAAATAAAACTTTTTATAAAAAATAACCGCCTAAATCTATTTTTTAACTATAAAATAAGATAAAAACTTTTTTATTTTACTCAACCAAGCTATAATAACCACATGCAAAAACCAACTCAAAAAATTGAACTCGATCTCGTCAAACAATATCAAATTGTCGCCGGTGTCGACGAAGCTGGTCGTGGGCCTTTGGCGGGACCAGTTACGGTCGGAGCGGTGATTTTTAATCCGAATTCAAAATTAAAAAATATTGGGATTGCCGATTCAAAATTATTAAGCGACGAAAAACGACGTCAGTTGTTTGAAATTATTACAGCCGAATTCGATTGGGGTGTTGGCGTTGTTAGTTCAGAGCTAATTGATCAGCATGGAATTAGTTGGGCGGTCAGTGAAGGTTTGAATTTAGCGGTCAAAAATTTAAAAACTAAGCCAGAGTATCTAGTCCTTGATGGACGAATCAAATTGCCAGCAGATTTGAAAATACTATCTCAAGAATTTATCAAAGGTGATCGACGAATTTTTTCGATTGCCGCTGCGTCGATTATTGCTAAGGTCTGGCGAGATAGTTTGATGCTTGAATATGATCAGCAATTTCCGCAATATAATTTTGCCAAGCATAAGGGCTATGGCACGCGAGAGCATTATGCTTTGATTCAAAAATATGGGCCATGCCAGATTCATCGAAGGTGTTATGATTTGCATTTGGGGTAAATGTTTTGATAAAAA
>Ga0172381_10004143_pt1 | contig 15074 bp, 23 predicted proteins | sample Leawel6488metaG_FD_119754 | JGI IMG/M metagenome (GOLD analysis project Ga0172381, IMG submission 119754) | Leachate microbial communities from a municipal landfill in Southern Ontario, Canada - Leachate well 64-88 metaG | ecosystem: Engineered > Solid waste > Landfill > Unclassified | place...
AAGATAATCTAAAAGGAAAAGACCTCGTAGGAATACCCTGGATGGTTGTCTTCGCTTTACGTGCCGATGGGTGGTGGCTTCGTCAAGACATAATCTGGCATAAGCCTAATCCTATGCCGGAATCAGTTACAGACCGTTGCACAAAGGCGCATGAGTATATTTTTCTATTAGCTAAAAGTCAGAAGTATTATTATGATGCGGAGGCTATAAAAGTTAAAGAAGTTTCTAAACATAAAGGAGATAAAGTGGGAGGAAATAAATACACGGATATTGGACTACAAGGCGGAACAGCATTTTACAGCAATGGATTAGCAAACAAACGCTCCGTGTGGACAGTAAACACTAAGCCATTTAGTGAGGCGCACTTTGCAACTTTCCCTGAAGAACTGATTGAACCGATGATAAAAGCCGGATGCCCTGAGAATGGAATAGTTTTGGATCCGTTTTTTGGATCAGGGACTACTGGAAAGGTTTCACGCAAATTAAAACGAAATTACATAGGGATAGAACTCAATCCTGAGTATATAAAGATTGCTGATAACCGGATACTCCCTATTGAGGAAATTAAGGAAATGGGGTATGCTAAAACGAAACTTAATAATGAATACCCAACACTTTTCTAAGGGGATATTGCATAAGAAGATTGTTTTTAAAAGTAAAGTAATGAAAGAAACAGAATTAGCACAAAAGTTTGTTGATTATCTTTCAGGGTATGACTTATATTTTGAAGTTGATTATTTTAGATGTGTGGATATAGTGGCATTAAACGGAATTACCTCATCAGCTATTGAAGTAAAAACGACATTTAATTTCAAAGTTTTTGAACAAGCTCTTGGTAATAGAAATCATTTTAATTACTCTTATATTGCAGTACCTTCGTTTAATGACTGGTTTATACAACAAAGATTGTGTAAAGATTACGGAATAGGATTATTACTATATGATGGCAGACGTGGATATGAAGAAGTTAGAGAAATTGTTCATCCTAAACTTAACCGACACGCTAATAATAAAAGGCTTATAGAGAGGTTGCATGAAAGAAATAAAAGATCATTACCTGGTAGTAAATCGGGTGACAGTGGAAAAATAACAGCCTTTGGATGCACCGTTGAGAATGCTGTAAGATATGTTCAGAGGCATTCAGGATGTTCTATGAAAGAAATGATAGATAACATAGGGCATCACTACGATTCTAACATGATCGCCAGAAGAAATATTTACACATGGATTCATAAGGGAGTTATAGCGGATATAATATTTCAGGGTGGAAAATTATATATTAACCCTAAAAATAACCTAAAATAAAATGATAACACCAGACCAACTCCGGAAAATATGCAGTGAAAACAAGTACATTATACTTCGCCATTATACCGGTGGAAAAATTGCTATTAACTGCAAAGTGGCGTTCTGTAAAGCAAATAAATGGGGTGATGGTAAACAATCTCCCTGGGTAAGCTGGAAGCCATGTAATTTAAATGAGTATATTACTTTTAAAACGCCTTTTAAAATAACCCCTAAATAATTTTGATAATTCAAAGATAAGTTGTAATATTGCAATAGCAAATCAATCAAAATGAGTATTCATACAAACATAGTATTAACAGCATATCCCCTGGGCAGTTCCTTTCTCTTCTCATATTCGATTGGTTTGCTACCTGCCTGGGGGATTTTTTATTTATGGGAGGTGTCGAGATGAAAGAATATTTTTCACACGACTACGGGAGCAGGAATGATCGTAAAATTACAAGACTGTTAATGAAACACGGTATGCAAGGTATTGGTGTTTTTTGGTGTATTATTGAGATGTTATATGAGGAAGGTGGATATTTACCACTTGAATACGATCGTATAACGTTTGAATTACGAACAGAGAACGGACTTATCGAAAGCGTAATAAATGACTTTGAATTGTTTGAAAATGATGGTGAAAAATTCTGGTCAGAAAGCATATTAGAACGTTTAACATTAAGATCAGAGAAAAGTGAAAAGGCCAGAGAATCAATCAATAAGAGATGGGAAAAATACCGTAATACGAACGTAATACGAACGTATAACGAAAGTAATACTATTAAAGTAAAGGAAAGTAAAGTAAAGAAAAGAAAAGAAAAAGATGAGATTTTGATTGATTCCTTAGAAATTAAAAACGGATATTCAGAAGTGTTTTTAAGGTGGTTAAAATACAAGCGAAGTAGAAACGAAAGTTACAAAAATAAAGATTCAGCATTTTTAGCATATGAGAAATTATATAAACTATCTTCAGGAGATCATAACAAGGCAATGCAGATAATAGAAAATTCAATGGCTAATAACTGGGCCGGATTATTTGAACTAAAAGATAACGGTAAAAAAATAAACGATTATGGAACGGAAGGAATGTTTAAGTAAAAATGAAGCAGCTAATAAAAGCGTTATTGCTGTTTTAGTTAAGGGGGTTTATGATTTTAATGAGTATGAGATCAGTAAACTAAAGGTTAAAGAAATGACAGAAGTAATTTATGATTTAGCTGTTATAAATAAAATCAGTATTAATAAAATTAATTCATTCTTTACTGATATAAGATACGGCAAATATGGAATGATATACCGGGCCCCTTCTGATCTGATTGCAAAGTTTTATAAATATTCAGAAACATCACGCACAAAGTTAGCAATGTAATGAAATATCAGTCTTCAAATACTAAACAGATTCATAACATTGAATTTAAACCAGGTCGCCAGATATGTCCTGAGTGTTCTCATTTAAGGAAAAAGAAAGGCGATAAGTGTTTGGAATATTATCCTAATACGAATTCAGCTTATTGCTGGAATTGTAATACAACCTATTTTGAATATAAACCTTATGAACCAAAGCAATATAAAGTACCGGACTGGAAAAACATAACTGAATTATCGGATAAAGCGGTAAAGTATTTTGAAAGCAGAATGATAAAGCAGGAAACACTTGTTAAAATGAAGGTGTATTCCGATAGAGAGTTTATGCCACAATTAAGTAAAGAATCAGAGGTAATCTGTTTTCCTTATTTTTTGGATAACCAGTTAAAGAATATTAAATACCGGGGAGCAAATAAATCATTTAAACTTGTTTCTGGTGCTGAGCTTATTTTTTGGAATATTGATTGCTTTGAAAATTATGATTGGGTGATAATCACAGAAGGTGAAATAGATGCATTGAGTTATATTAATTCAGGTTTTGATAATACTTTGAGCGTGCCAAATGGAGCAAACAACAACTTGGAATATCTGGATAACTACATTCACTTATTTGATCCGCTTGAAAAGATTTATTTAGCCGTTGACCAGGACACAAAAGGCATAGAGTTAAGGGATGAATTTATACGCAGATTCGGCGCTGAAAGGTGTAAACTTGTATCATTCAAAGAGTGTAAAGATGCAAACGAATATGTATTAAAGTATTCCGGACTTGAATTAAGGGAAACGATAACTAACGCAAAAGAGTGTCCAATAAAAGGTCTTATTAGAGCTGATAACATTCAGGTAGAATTAAGAGAATATTTTGAAACAGGAATACAAAAAGGGAAGGATATTAAGTTTGGTGAGATTGATAAATATATAACATGGGAAACCGGAAGATTAGCGATAGTTACCGGAGTGCCTTCGTCCGGAAAATCCGAATTTGTAGATTATTTAGTAAGTAAATTAAACCTTATTTATAAATGGAAAGCTGCATATTTCACACCTGAAAATTACCCATTGAAGTACCATTATTCTAAACTATATGAAAAATTAATCGGTAAAGGCTTTTCATGCAATAAGTCAACAGATATTGAGTATGATATAGCTTATGAACATATTTCAGAAAACTTCTTCTGGATATTAAATGACGATGATCTAAGCATTGATAAAATACTTGAAAGTGCTAAGTTTTTAGTCAAGACAAAAGGAATTAAAATACTTGTGATTGACCCGTACAACAAGGTTGAACACCAATACGATAGGAGCCTGAGTGAAACGCAGTATGTTTCAAAGTTTCTGGATAAGATAATTACGTTTGAGAAGCTGAATGATATTTTAATATTCCTTATTGCTCACCCACGAAAGATGAACCGGGGAGACGTGCCAACATTATACGATATTTCAGGATCCGCAAACTTTTACAATAAGGCTGATTACGGGTTTACGGTTCACAGGATGTTTAATGAAGACAATATAATGACTAATGAAATACAAATTCATTGGCAGAAGATTAAATTTAAACACCTGGGTGAACAAGGAATATCAGAGTTAAGGTATAACTACAACAACGGAAGATTTGAAACCGGAAGCGTAGATCATTGGGATAATACGAATTGGTTGATTAAGTATGATGTACAGGAAAGCGAAGATGATATATTTAAACAATTAATTGAACCCGAATTAATGCCATTTTAAATGATTTTTTTGACATTGAAAATATATAGTTATGAAAAGAGAAATTAAATTTAGGACGTGGGACATGTTGCAAGGTGGTAAATTCGAGTATTGGAATTACAAAACCGATAAATATGACTGCACATTCTGGACGATGATAAAGAATAAATCATTTAAAGAAACAGAAGAATTTACCGGGTTTAAGGATAAGAACGGTAAAGAGATTTACGAGGGAGATATTGTGAAAATTGGTGAGGTTGTTATTGAAATAACATTTTCAGATGGTAAATTTCAGATGGTCACAAACGATAATCAAGGTCAATCACCCTACCAACAAAGACTGAAAAACTTTGTTATCATTGGAAATATACACGAAAACCCTGAATTATTAACGAATGAAACCCTCTGAAATATATCGCTCAACCGCATGGAAGTATTATGTATTATAAAATAACCTAAAAATTAATACAATGAAAGCAACATCAGAAACAATTAAGAAAATCAGGGTCCTTATAGGAGAGGTAACCGGAGTGGATCCTCAGAACTTTGAAGAGAAACATCCAAATGGGAAGGTGAAAAGACTTAAAGAGATGGTTACAAGCCGGTATCTCCTTATGTATATCCTAAGAAGTTACACAACATTAACCTTCAAGGAAACCGGAGAACAGTTCAATAACAAGGCATTTGATCATGCAACCGCTTTACATGCTATGAAATCCATCAACAATGCAATGGATACAGATAAGGATGTCAAGATACAGTATGAAAGTTTGTTTAATAAAGCTAAATCTATTATTAATAAGGAGAAAGAAAAGCTGAATAAAGAGTTCAATGAGGCACAAAAACAAGCTCAGAATGAAAAATCTACAGGAACAAATGAAGGACTTCTTAGAGAAGTCATTGCTCATTTAAAATCAGAAAATCTTAGAATTATTTCAGAGTACCAGGAAGTTATGACAGCAAAGAGAAATATTGAGAATGAATACCGTAAGGTAGTGAGTGAGTTAAAAAGAGAAATAGACGGTCTGCAGGGGGACATCCGACTCATAAATAAGAAGATGGAGAGGGAAAGAATGTATACAGTTAGTTATTAAAGATGAAAACACCGGAAGAAACAAAACTAAGTCTTATTAGAAGTGTATTAAGCGAAGTCTATTTAACTCCGCCACAATGGAATGGTATTATACGAGTAATAGATGAATACGCAAAGCAATATGTTATTTCCTTATTACCGAGTGATGAGGAAATCATAACAGATACAGATTTAAGTACGTGTGCTGCAAACGTACTCGGTTCACTCCCTATTAACATAGGGACAAAAACTGCTTTTGCTTATGGTTACAGAACTGCTGAACGGAAATATAAGGAACAAATCATAAACAAACTTAAATAAGATGAAAAAAGAAATCAATCTTATAGAATTACATGCCTGTAAAGATGCTATTATCTTTGCAGAACTGTACAATACACCACGTGAGGCGTGGGACTACTGTCCACGTGGTGACTGGATGCTATGGCTGGCATCAAAACTGAAAGTTGATGAAAGGAAGCTATTTCTTGCAAAAGGAAGATGCGCTGAAACGGTTATCCATCTGATGAAAGATCAAAGGAGTAAGGATGCTGTTCAGGCTGCTATCGACTATGGAGAAGGGAGGATAGAAAAAGATCAATTAAAAACTGCTGCTTATGCTGCTTATAGTGCTTATACTGCTGCTTATAGTGCTTATACTGCTGATACTTATGATGCTTATACTGCTGCTTATAGTGCTTATACTGCTGCTTATAGTGCTTATACTGCTGCTTATAGTGCTTATACTGCTGATACTTATGATGCTTATACTGCTGCTTATAGTGCTTATACTGCTGCTTCTGCTTATGCTGCTACTGCTTATGCTGCTGCTGCCCGTACAAAAAACAGGCTTCAAACAGCAAATATATGCAGGGAGATACTAACAGATGAAATCTTTGAAGAAGAAGTCAAAGACTATGACGGAGGAGATGACGGTGAAGCATGGAGCGGGGGATTTGCAAGTAACCATTGAAACAACATATAAGAAGGAGAAAGAACCGACACTACTTCCTTGCGGAGATGAAGGTTGCAGAAACCCACACGAAAAAGCATACAGAGGTTGTGATATTTGTAAATATAATAAAACTATTAAGGAGGGAAATAAATGACGAATACAAACGAAGTGATTAAAATTGAAGCATCTCCGATTTATAATGCTTCTGGCTCAGGTAATATCCCTTGTGGATATATTATTATAAAGACAGTAAAAAGACATTTAAGATTTAAGGAGGAAAAGAAATGAACACAGAGATAATTAAGAAACGCGGTAAGTATTGTGTTCAAATTACACAAGGAGTACAGTCGTTTGTGATTGAAGGCGGCAGTGGAGATATGGAGGATGCCGCATGGATGCAAGTACGATTTGATCAGGCGATAATGAACCATAATAAAGAAATCTTAAACCAAAAGTAAAATGAAAACAATTACAAACAATAAAGGCATAACGACATTAATATTTGCTGAAACATTCGAGTTTGAGGCGTATGATCAAATTAAGAAGCTGGTTAATTTTGAGGCGTATGAATATGCAAAGGTGAGGGTTATGCCGGATGCTCATGCTGGAAAAGGATGTGTTGTAGGTACAACAATGACGATAACGGATAAGGTCACACCTAATTTGGTTGGCGTTGATATAGGATGCGGAATGCTAACAATTAAATTAAAAGATAAAGATATTGATTTCAATAAAATTGATGATGTGATTAACAGAAAAGTGCCGAGTGGTTTTAATGTGCATCAACAAGCGAAGAAGACTTTTGACTTTACAAGTTTACGTTGCTATAAGCATGTAGACCTAAGTAGAGCCATGCTTTCTATCGGTTCTCTTGGTGGAGGAAACCATTTTATTGAGGTGGGGATAAGCAATGGCGATCTTTATTTAGTTATTCATTCAGGTAGCAGAAAGATTGGTGGAGATGTTTGTAAATATTATCAAAATAAAGCTTTTCAGAACGCTAATGAAATGAGTAAGGTAATTAAGAATAAGATAGATCAGTTAAAATTAGAGGGCAGGGAGAAAGAGATTGCATCTGAAATCAAAAAAATAAAGAAGCCCGTAGCGGATAAAGATTTGGCGTACTTGACAGGAGGTGACTTTGAAGATTATATGAATGACATGGATATTACCCAGAAATATGCTTCTCTTAATCGAGCGACAATGGCTGATATAATTCTTAAAGAAACTAAGTTGCGGGAAGTGGAGAGATTTGAAACCGTGCATAATTACATAGACTTTAAGCGAATGATATTACGAAAAGGGGCTGTTTCTGCTGAGCATGGGGAGTTATTGCTTATTCCAATTAACATGAGTGATGGCTCGTTATTGTGTATTGGCAAAGGGAATGAGGCTTGGAATTATTCAGCCCCTCATGGAGCGGGTAGGTTTATGAGCAGAAGTAAGGCAAAACAAACTATCAATATGGGTGATTTTACAGAAACCATGAAAGGCGTTTATTCAACTTCCGTGACAGCGAGCACATTAGACGAGGCTCCGCAAGCATATAAGTCTATTGATGAAATTAAATTAGCCATTACTGACACTGTTAATATTATCGGCGTGATTAAGCCTTTATATAACTTTAAAGCTCATTAAAACATGAAAACAACCTTAACTATTATCAGCTTATTTCTTTGCCTGACATTACAGGCTCAGAACTGTTATTACAAACCAAAGGAACCATGGAAATTTCCACCGGTAGAAGATTGTATTTCGGGAGCAGGACTTATCTGTACTTTCTTTGTGATAGAAAACACAGAGATTGAAAAGAGGCCTCTCACAGCTACCACGATGCTTGCTGCCAATGTAGGAGTTAACCTTGCAGTGAAGGGGATCAGGAAACTCATTCGAAAACATAAACCTTACAAAAGATGGATGAAATAAAATATAAAGCTACCTCAGTAAGACATGATTTTATTGAGGAGTTAAGTAGGGCAGCTTCATTTGATGCTGGTAACAGTTATCCTCAATTATTTCAGCTATTAGGGTACCGGAAACGGATGGCAGAAATGATGCTTCATATTGATTATGAAAACACCCCGGATATTAAGGAGGAGTATGAATATATCAATAATCAAATTAAAAAATTATTAGGACTTTAAAAACCAAAAAGATGAAAACACTATTTATTTCAATTATGATGCTGTGTTCAATAGCATTGTATAGCCAAACAACATTCCGATATGGAATAGAGATCGGCCAGGATGATCCGGTAACAATCAATGAAAAGGGAATATACAAAAAAGGGGAGTTGATATATGATTTTAATAGTGACAATAACAACCCTGCGTATGATGAATATTTTGGACGGAAAAAGTATATTAGGGATGCTCACATAGTGCTTGGATGTTGTATTTCATTAGGCATTATACTCATAGCTTCATGGTTAAGAAAGGATAAAATTACCTAATCTTATTTGCAAACTTATCATTATACTGCAAATCAAAGTGAGTAAGATAACTTGTTTCTTTTAAAGTCCCGGAGAAGCAGATAATAAACTGACAAGCTGAGTAAGGAGCCCTCTTAGAAACAATATCTCTTAACTGCCCCACCATCTCCCTGGAAAGAATATGAAACCACTTTATCCCATCCGTTGAGGCAAATAGGTAGATGCCAGCCCCGGCCTCCTGGTCACAATCTAACATTGATCTCAGAGCTAAGGCTTCAATTTTATTATAAGTATCAATATTCAGTTTTATAGGGTAGGTTTCAATGAATGTAGGAACGCTCTGTCCTCCCCATGTTTCTTCAGTTAGATCGAAAAGAATACCTCCGGTTTCGCCTATAATTTTCTGATTATAACTTAGAATCTGATTATAAGAACTACCTGTTTTATACCACATTTTTTGCAAAACATTGTAAATATATGAATAAGAGTAATTTACGTTACTTATAAAAATTTCCTGTTTTTTGTAGTTATAGTTAATTATACTATCTTGTAAGTAGGATTGAAAATTAACTTCGTCTACATAGCTTTCTACATCGGCAATATAAGGGTTACTTATAATTTGATTGTAACCAATATTATTTACAAGGGGAGACTTATAATTTCCTTCAAGTTCAGAACTTATTTTGGTTGATCTCATTCCTGAAAGAAGCATGAGCATATCTTCAGTTACAAATACAACTCCGTAGGGTGTAGAAGTGATTGAATCCCGGTTTGTGCAGACATCCATTACTGCTGGCTTAATTGTATCAATCAGAATAGAGGCATCCGCGCTAAAGTTCATGGCCCATACTCCATCCTGGGTGAAAACATAGATTGGGTATTCTCCAAATTGCCCCGACTCAATTAACAGGGTATTTGCTCCCATGCCCACAACTTTAGAACTACCAATGTTATATGAGTTCTTAGCAGGGAAGTAGAAAGGATTATCAACTTCTGAAGCTTGCACCCGGTTAGGATTAAGAATAACTGAATTAAGTTCGGGGAGTTCGGAATAAGAATAAGCCTGTAATGTTCCGGCGCCCCATGAGCTTTCAGGAATAACCCTTACTATATCCTCTAACGGAATATAATATGCCATATTCATTATATTATGAGCAGACAGGTTTCTTTCACCTACAAGGTGTACAGCATCTTCATCAGGGGAACAATAAATTTTCAGGGTCGTTGCCCTTGAATCGGGGTATAGATATTCTTTGACAGCAAAATCAATGTAAGTCAGTGCCCGGAAATTAATTTCGTATTCATCACTTCTTACTGTTTTAATACCGTCTACATCCTTAATATCCACTTCAAACCAAATTTTATAATTATCACCACTTGCAGTTGATATTCCTTCCCAGACAAATATATTTGGGTTGAAACCTTTGTATAATATCATTTTAATATCTCCGTGAAATATCCGGTTATTGTATTTAAAATCATTCTGAGCATACAATTTGTGATGGGAGAAATTATCTACCGGAAGCGGTTCCCATGTGTCAATAGTGGTAAGGTTTTTAATTGTAAGAGTATTATCTACACCTTCCACTAACTCATTAATATTTATTTTTCTAACTAATCTGAATGTACTTACATCAATCACTTCTTGCATCATGTCAAACTGATCTTTCAAGGGCATTTCCTCAAAATCAGCAGTTCCAGGGGGATCATTAACGTCAGGGATGTATGGATTCACGGGCCTGGTCATGTAGATATTTACGCTCTTAATGATGTTTTTATACAATACTCTAATATTATCAATATCAGCATCTGCCGTAACAATATCATATTCCATTGCACTCGCCAATAACTTCACCTGAAAAGACTCAGGACTTATTATGCCCTTCCATTGAGCTTGCCCTGTGTTAACAATCTGGAAGTGGCTATGCCTCACTATTGATCCATCGAATAATTCATAAGCATACATGATAGCGGTATATCCTACAAATAGCCCATTATTCCATGCTTCCGACATTAGTATAGCGAGCTTCCCTTTTATAGCGGTATTCATATCGTCCGCAACGGGGTAATCAGCAGCTAATAAGGTTTGTGTCTCTCCAACCTGTCCTAATGATTCATCATCATGAAAATTCAAATGAAGTATATCAGGAAGCCTTATTTCTCCAATATGAGCGTAATCAGCTTCAGTAAGATCATACAAAGTGTAATATATAGCTTCATCGGTTTCATTGAAAGATAATAACACATTATGAAGCGATGAAAACCTGACTGTTTTTCCGGTCCCGATAGACTGAAGGTTTGTGTAAGCCCCGGATGTGAGTGGTTTATACTTCAAATAACCGGTATCCGTATCATAAGTAATAAGAAAGTCACTCCCATCAGTGGTTTGGTGGATATAAGAGGGCATGTTATCCTCTGCGCCTGTGGTAAATTGAGTTGCGGATCCTATCGGTCGCCATGCTCCGTTATACATTCTAAGGTTAATAATATCCCGGCATAACCCGTCTTCACTCGTTGATTGGGGTAGCATCCTGGATATCCCCTGAATCGGTATTTTTTTGTTCATTTTCTTTGTTTTGATAATATGAATTGTATTGTTGAATGAATGTGAGGGCGTTTTGTTCTTTCCATCCTCCTTCGAGTACTTCACATAAGGCTTTATAAGCGTTACTAAGTTTGTTAAGATCCTTTTCTTTTGGAATAAGCTCAGACATGCGTTCTACTATCTGATTTCTTACACTATACACCTTATCAGCCATTGCTTCATGCCGGACAGCAAGCCTGGAAGATAGTCCGTCAACTGTATTTTTGAATCGGTTAGTGTCACAAACATCCTTTCCATATTGAATCCACCACCGTTTTAATGACTTCCTGTCTTTAAGGTTAATTCCTAATTCACTAAGTTGTTTAAGGGTTACGGGATAATTGAATTTATTTGCTTCAAGGAGTTTAATTGATTCCTTTATTTCAAGGAGAGTGAACCTTCGGTCTACCTTTTCCTTTGAACTACTATAAGAGCTTTTGAAACCTGCATCAATATAGGCTTTTCGGAATACGGGGTAAGAGACATTAACTCCCTTTTCTTTAATTAGCGCATAAGCCTTGTTTATGATCCCGTCACAGTCATTAATAAGCTGTACCCATTCCTTTTTTTCTTCATCCGTGTACTTAACAGGAGAGGCCATGATTATTTTTCCTTCAAAGATATGGTAGTATAACTGTAATTATACGTCAAATTATCGTTTTTTTACGACTATTATACTTAAGAGCAAGTTATCTATTCAATATTTTTACAGAAATTCAAAATTATGGATCCGATTACAATAGCCAGCTTAATAGCCTCCGGAATTGGACAGATCGGAGGGCTTCTTGGCAGTTCAAAGCAAAACAAGCGTTATAATAAGTACCTGGGAGATATGTTCAGAAAGAATGAGACCTGGTACAACACGGAAATGGGAACTCCTTACCTGGACACTGAAGAAGCAAAAGCATACCTTAGAAATATACTTGACCAGACAAAAGAAACCGTTAAAGATCAGGAAAGTAAAGGAGCAATAACCGGGCAGTCAGCAGAGAAAGGTGTTGCAACCAGGGAGGCGATGGGAAAGAACTACAATACAGCCGCTACGTCACTTGCCGGATACGGGACCCGGAGAAAAGATTCAATCACTCAAAACTACATGAACAGGCTTTCACAGCTTGATCAAATGAAACTTGGACAGATGCTTAAGAAGCAAGGTAACTTTGATCAGTTAGGACAAAATTCTTCCGCGATCTTAGATATGATGCTTTTAGGAGGAACAACCGGGGCATTTGAAGGAGGTTTTAATATTGCTGATCTTTTTAAAAAGAAACCATTTGCCGGAATGAATAAATCCATACCCGGAATCGGGGCGTGGGGAGCATATAAATAGTAAAACTTAACATAATGGAAACAATAAATAACATTGATCTTGCTGATGGTACTTATACTTCTGATGAAATAGCCGTAACGGAGCAGTTTCTAACTATACAGGTACAGTACACAAGTATAGACGGGGACTTTGAGATTATTCCACTTCAAGCTAATGAACTCTATGAAGAAGGGGTTACTGATCCGGATTATGACCCAATTTACGATTTTAAAGGCAATCCGATTCGTTATAAGGTTGAACATAGAGATGTAGCAGCCGGGAGTAAAACATTCAACCTACTTGATCTGAATGCTCTTATCGCAAAAGTACAGGTTAGGGCAATAGGCGGCAAATACGGAGCAACAGAAGGAACAGTTAACCTTATCATCAAAAATACAGCATAATGCTTGTTGGCAATCGCATAGGGCATAGAGCAGGAAAAAGACCAGCACACCTGTTTTCAAGGCTTAAAGTTAGTCCTTATGAACTTGTATTCACAGTAGGCACAACGAAATTCACTCTCGGCATGATGGATGATGGTGATTTAGGATTGTACTATACAGAGACAGAGGAGGTGATAAGGTCGTGGGATAGTTATATGAATGCAATTACAGCATTTAAAGGAGGGAAATTTGATTTTGAAAATAATTAAATTATTCAATTATTGTGCTGTTAATAATATTAGAATTGTAACAGGAAAGAGACTTAAAGAGATTGTATCACACACTGATTTGCCATAAAATTAATAATTATGCAATACAAAACATTCATAGAAAACGCTTATTTCATTTTCAAAAATAAGACAACAGGCTTAGATGCCTTTCGGCTGATGGTGAGAGATGATGAAGGTCAAAACAAACTGTATCTTGACAGAGTAATGACTCACACGGCTTTTGCAGGGACGGAAAATGAGGACTGGCAGGTGGTAGACTCTTACGAGACTCCCGAAGAATTAGGTGGATTAGGGAAGTTTGTCATTGGCGGTAAAGATATTGAAGGCACGGACTATTTTATCTGGGCTGAACTTTTAAGCGAATTAGGAATAATGGGAACAGAGGATACAGATTATTCAATTATAACAACAGATAATTAAAAAGAGATGAAAAAAATAATGTTTATATTCGGAATGTTGATAATTTCAGCATCCTTATTTAGTCAACAAAGAGCAAGACAAGGATTGTCCACAGGTGATCATACTGTGTCCGGGACTAACATTAAAGTCGTTGATTCAACGACAAGTGAAAATGATGTGATGAAACATTTTGTAAATGGAGTAGAACAAACAATTTTTCCCCCTGAGTCATCGAGATCAAACCTTGAAGATATATCTGCTGAATTAGATGCAATATATGTTCAGGATTCAATGAAAAATAAAGATGGTAAGATCGCTCATTACATAGAGTCTACTCAGTATTATCCTGCTATTGAAGAACAAACAAATGCAATTAGAGCAATTCAAGATGCGGGTGGTACATTACAAGCCATATGTACCTGGTGTGATTTAATACCACTTAATACATTAGCTATAGTAAATCAAAGAATACTATTTTCAAATATATATATACCAGAAAGTGCAACAGACCTGACTGGTATATATTGGGTGCAAACAGTTACAGGTGCTTATACAGCAGATAATAATAATAAAGTTGGTTTATATTCAGTAGATGGGGATAGTATAAGACTTATAGCATCAAGTGCAAATGATGGGGATTTGTGGAAAGCTGCTGATTCTACATTTCAATATAAAGCATTTAGTTCTGCTTATTCGGATCCTGAACCAGGTGTATATTATACGGCTTTTATATATTGTATAAGTGGCTCTACAACAGCTCCGCAACTTGGGGCAAGATATAATGCCATATCAGGTTTAAACGCAAGAGCTTTAATTGGTAACAATCATTTTAGTTCGGGTTATCTGGACAATCAAACAGATTTTCCAACTGCTATTGCTTTGGCTGATATTAGTCAACTAACAGGTATTTATTGGTCAGGTGTATATTAAAAAGAATATGAAAAAACTATTATTTACATTACTGCTATTCCCTTTGACGTTGTTCGGGCAAAGAGCTTATTATTTTTCTAACGATGGAGACGATAGTACAGGAGATGGCACGATAACGACTCCATATAAGACTACTACAAAAGCTAATGCTCTGCAAGCTACATTATCCACTATAGGAGATAGTCTACTTTTTGAGAGGGGAGACACGTTCGCAGATGCTACGCTTAATCTTTTGAAATCAGGTACGGGAACATATAAATTCTTGGTCGGGGCATACGGAGAAGGTGATGATCCTATTTTCACGTCTTTAGAAACAGTAACATTCACAGCTTATAATGACAGTGTAGACTTTG